>MDSY01154796.1_pt1 | contig 29172 bp, 9 predicted proteins | sample 811131 | NCBI WGS metagenome assembly MDSY01 (sample SAMN05326643, study PRJNA326480) | marine metagenome | isolation source: seawater | place: Atlantic Ocean: South West | collected 2010
AGAAACTGAGCCGTGATAAAGCGCAATGTTAATCTTATCCTTATCAGACGGACTAACCCAATTGTCTTCGTCAAACACGCTCAAGACATTTAAACAGTGCTTGTCGTCGATATTAGTCTCGCCAGCACCCTTCAGCAAGTGAAGATGCTGCAAGTTCAATGCATCTACAATTGGCGATAAGGCATCCTGCCTGTTGCTATTCTTTAGGTTCCCATCGTGGTTGCCAAGAATAATATAGGTTGGTGCGATGGAAGCCAAGTTGGTGAAAAAGTCCGCAGCCATTTCAACAAACTCTGGTGAGATTTGTGTCTTGGTGTGGGCAATATCACCACAGTGTACGATGTAATCTACTTGCTGCTCTCGAAGGATTTCATATAGCCTCTCGAAAACTTTTTTATATTCATAGTGAAACTTCAGGTTTCGGATATGCGTATCCGCAATGTGTGCAAACTTCATTATTCCTCCTAAATGGATGCGATGGCTTTGACCAAGAAAGACTCTTGATTCATCAAGGTTGCTCGGTCTTTTCTCTTTTGATATTCTTGCTTAGACATCTCCCCCACGTCTGAATACGGGGCAATGTCTACCTTGTAAAGTTCGATGTCAAACATCAATAATTGTTTTATTAATTTCAGTGCTTTCTTTTCCGCGTCTGGGTCTAGAGCAATATAGACTGGTGTGTCATTCTCTACAACATTTTTAATTAGCTTAGAGTCTTCTCTTAACGAGGAGCCAAGAATTGGCACGGCATTGCCTGCAACAATGGCATCAAACACGCCCTCAACGATTGATACATCGCTCTGCCAGTCAACATACAACTCATTAAACACTATGTTTCTTCCCGTTGGCGGGTTCATGTACTTTTTCCAATGTGAATCATAGCTGCGACCAACAAAATAATTAACTTTACCGTCTTCATTAAACGAAGGTATAACAATCCTACCTGCATATTCTCCCGAAGAACAATAGCCAATCTTCCACTTCAATACATCTGTCTTTGTTATGCCGCGTGAGTTTAGATATCTTTTGGCGGGCTTAGATGTTAGCGAAGAATTTACAGATGACAAAGACTTGAATTCTTCTGGCAAGGAAACGGTTTGTTCTTCTTCTACTACTGAAGCAGCGAACAGTTCCTCAAACTTATCTATCTGTAAATCTGGTTGAAACTTAGCCCACTCAGCCTGATGTGAATACTTTCCATAACGACGCACCAAGCGACGCACAGATGAGCCCCGATAATCACACACCCAACACTTAAACTTGTCCTTCTCAATATTGACGGACATTTTCTTTTTATGGTGATTACATTTGGGACAGAAAAACAGGTGCTCATTGCCAGACCTATAGCTGGCACCAAGAAAGTCAGTTAAGACTGCAAGCTTTTTCTTATACACTCATACCCCGCTCTAGCGATTACAATACTGTCAGCCCTGTCATACTCTTCGGGCTTTGGATTACCATGCTTTGTATACATTATAACAAATTCTGGCTCGTTGTCAAGTAAAAAATTCAAAACTTTTTCTTTTGCATTGTCACCTCGCTTTATAGGGATACCAACTTTCTTTCGTGCTGAAGAAGCTGCAATCATTTCTGGCGTGACGCCAAATAAGCTCCACGCTGTCCACGACACTATCCCATTGAATCTCGATAGAGTTGAAAGGGTTTTCGCAGACGAGAACCCGCTCCTAAAGCTCTGCAAAGATTGCTCAATATAAACATAACCTATGTTGTAGCTTTTGTCAAGCTCTTTTAATTTATTTTTTACAAAGTCTGCTTTGTGATACAAGGTCGGGAATTTATTTTTGTTGCGGGTATCCCATGCCTCACAATATACAATATTGCCTTCACCATCCAGTACAGTCGCCCCTGTAATGGAAGTGGAAATATCTAATCCAAGAATCATCAAAAATCCATTTTAATTTTAAAAGTATACTCTCTCTCTTCAGTTTTCTTGACGGGAGTCGCGACTTTTGCAATAGCAATCAAATTTTTATCCTCGTCATAAATGCCAACCTTTGAGATGTAAGTTGTCTTGTCGAAACTTTCACTGTAGTTAGTATACACTGATTTTACGATATTGGTAAGTTCTTTATCATTTTTTTCTTCAAATCTTGTCTTGTCCACAAGAGGCGGCTCAGATTGTCCATACTTAATAAACGTTGGATTGTTTGAGTGATTAAGGTCGCCCGATGGCGCATGTGCAAGCATTGTTAAAACAGAAACATAATTTGTACCCTGAAAGTCGATACCCCAAGACGAGGACGGACATAGAGTAACGCTTGGGTCGCTGGCAAGCTTACCCGCAGACACATTGCATGTATCATCGTCAGGATTGCCCTGAGAGCCCCACAGCGTCCATGAAGGAGCAATCGGCTCTGCTGTGCCGTCTAGCGGGCTTACATCCATTGCCCTAATACAATCAGGACATGTTCTGTAGAAGTCCTTGTAGGTGTCGTGTAGAGCCCAGCTTCCTGTCAAGGCAAGAACACCTTCGTTGTATAACACAACACCTGCCACCTTCCCCTTATTAGAGTCATCTGGTAGTGTTTGAATTAATTCGCCGTTTCTATTTTTATCTTCTAGCTGACCGACAATGCTGCCTGACAGATAGAAGTTTAGTTTAACACTTCCCTTCTTAATTGATGAGCCATAGAAGATAGAAGGAATGCTGACCAAAGACATTTCTTGTGTATTCTTTGACCACGTTCCATAAGCAGGAGATGCCGACTCCCATGCATAGTGAGGCGACATATATGAATAATGCTCAAAAGTATTTTTAAGAGAATTAATTCTTCGCCTCTTTTGAGTGCAGCTTGTGTGAGTGTCTGCGGGGGTCTGATGATGTTCGACAGCAACTGATGATTTTAAAGGATAGCTACTCGACATGATGTCGCCATATGAAAAGTTTTGAAATGTAGATGTCGATACCGTCTTAAACGAGGTCAGACTGCCAGCCTTAGTAATAAAAGGATAAGCCATTGCCGTGACGCCATTGCCCGTTGCAGCATCAAATGTGTGAGCAGTCTCGTCCTTGTCTACATTTAATTCGTACAAGCTGACGCCGCCATAGCCATCAGGCATGTGCTTTACTTTTCGCGGATTAATCGTGTCCTGAAGTCCAGTTGCAGGAATCTCGCTGTTATAAACAACCTTGCCGCTGTTAATAAGAAAAGAAGTTCTAGGGTGTGTCTTTACTCTGTTTCTAAATATGTCATTCGTGCTAAACTTATACAAAGGCATGAATGTAAACCCCCTTTGTTAATAGTCCAGCCTCACACGCAGCGTCATGTCGTTTGTCGGGTCTTTGCGTAAAGGCTCAGAAACCTTAGCAACAGCAAGAAGTTCATTGTCTGAGGAATATAGCCCAACTGATGTGACATATGATACTGGTGCGTCTGACTCTGTATTTTTAACTCGAATCTTGCTGCTGTCAAGATATGTGGGGTTTGAACTGTAGTTAAAATCATTGTGGTTTACACGACAGAAATAAATTGTAGAGTTCAATTCAGTAGTATTATTAAAACAAATCTTTACAATCCTCTTTCTAATTTGTGTTAGTAGTTGGTCGTTCGTAAGCGCGTCGGAATCCGACTTTTGAATCGCTCCGTCAATAGTAAATGAAATGTCGGTGCCGCTGCCGTCAGGGTCACCTCTAAAAATTGTGCACGAACCAGCAGGATGTGTGCCGCCAGTTGCATGGTCAGGCTGATTGGAATTTGCGAACAGCTTACCCGTACTTTTTACATGCGCTGTCGGGTCATAAGGGCTTAAACTAGTAGTTGTATCGTGCTTAACAAAAGCATCTGTACTCAACACTACAATGCCAGCCTGATAATAAATTAAGCCAACTTTATTCATATTTTCATCTGCTGCTGCCCTATCTGCAAAAGATGTGGCACTGGAATCGGCAGTTACTTTTAAGATACCGTATTCGCCAGCAGGAGAATTAACTCGATAATCAGTTGCTGCTCCTTCGTCTTTAATTGTTAGCAAAGCTGTTGCAGCGTCATGCATTCGACGTGCTTGACCCATATTGGTCGCGAAACCCGATGAGGTAGTGCTGCCCTGATATGAGCGGTGAACACCCAACTGCATTTCAAACGAGCCTTTCTTAATTTCGTCCTTGTTTAATAACCTAGCAAAGTTGAAGAATAGACACGAAGTATACTTATCCGTGGTAGAGCCGATTAAATCACCATCGGCATCAAACTTCTGAATATCTCCAGACTCGTTGTGTCCAACCAGAATTTGTGCCATTTGATTGTAAACATTCTTTCTCTTAGAATAATATGTGTGAGAAGTGCTGGCTGTGGCATTGGCATCATCTTTGTGATGTCCGTAAGCAATATCAAAGATATGATTTGCAGAAGAGCTTAGATAAGGGTAGTCATATACCGACTGAAACATCTGATGTGCAAATGTTTTTACGTGAGTTTCCGCGTTCGGCACTCCGTCGTCTCCATATGTTCCGTAAATAATTGAGCCTGTAATTGGAATCGCTTCGTGTAAAAGCGTGCGGGTTGTCACCACGTCGTCATTCAAAAATGTTTTATATGTACTAGCCATTGTTTAATAATCCCTCTTATACCTTCTTCTTTAAGAATCTAACTGGAACATCAACTGACCTGCCCGTAGTTGCACCTGTCACTCTGATGTGTGAATCAATATAGTAATATTGTGGATTTGTAGCACTGCCCGCTGTGTCGGGTCGCACAAGATTTCCTCCACCAAGAGTTGTAAAAAGGTGTGTACTTGTATTCAATTCCAAAGAAGCACGTAATTTAAATTCTAAATAAGTTCCTCGCGGACCACTAATAACCTGTTGTGCACTTACTTCTGTTTCTGTATTGCTGGACACATAAGCAGTCTCAGAGCCGAAGGAGAAATAGTAACTCGCAATATTGTCATCATCGATGAACGATACATTGGCAGGCGAATATGAAACGCAATCAATAATACTTCCAAATCTATTATCAATTTGAATAATATAGCTTGTCTCAATTAGGTCAGGGTCAAGCGATTGCTTTGGTGGAATTGTCGTGGTATTGAGTCCCTGGTCAATTCGCACTTTAGCACCGCCGCTTGGGTTTTCGCCTTTCAGGATGCCTACGCCATCCGACATCAGGCTTAGTTTATAAAGCTCATCTTCAGTGACCTTATCAACAGCACAAACAAACGTGCCGTTAAGTTCTGGAACCGCAGAAACCATCTTTGTTTCTGAACTGAAAACGGTGTTCAATTTTAATTCGGGTAAAAACAGTAAATTTGTTCTGGGAAGGGAAATCAATTTGTGCTTCATAGAAGATGTGTTATTCGTAAACGCCTCCAAAAGTGGCGTCTGCATAATCTCCAAGTCATAATAAGCCGAGCCGCTAGCGTGTGCACTGTTGAACAAGCTGTAATCAATCTCATCATCTGCTAACGCAAACTTTGTAATCTTAAAAGTGCCATCACCTTTTGCCAGTCTAGCTCTACCTGTATCAGTTAGAACAGCGTCCAAGATAATGTCGCCTGAATTGTCTAAGAAAGCCATTTATTGTTTTCCTCCGCAAGTAAATAGTTGTTTCATATAAATAGTTCCCACAAGCTAAAACTTTAATCACCGTTTGATAGCTTTAAGTGCTTGTGATTGAAAGACACATTAAAATCAATCTTTTTGCCAGTTGATTTTGATGTCAGTCTAATTTTAAATTTTTTACCCCACAATGCCTCTTCTGAAATGCCTAATGTCAACTGCTGTATTTCTTTGACAGAAGCAGTATCAATGATGCCCGAAGCCTCTTCGTTAACAATCATTTGTGGCATTGTTGGCTGAATGTGAATATATCTTTTTCCTCCAAGAGAAGGTTGTGATTCTATTTGTGGTGCAAACTCGCAGAGTCTTACGATTGGATACACCGCACCTCCGTCGTCAACCATCTCTACTTCGTAAATAGGAGAAGGATATGAAATATGCCCATGATTATCGATAGAGCGTACACAATAGTAATATTTTGTATTTGGCTTTATCTTGTCGATTGTTGAAACTCCAGAAGCTCGCATCGGTTTAATTTCATCGCCAAGAAGAGTTGACACATTGTGAATCTTGCTACCAGAAAAATCTGCAAAACTCTTCGGCTTCTCTTTTAATCTAAAAATTTCATAAAACACTGGATGGTCGTCCGTTTCATACCTCATCTCTCTGTCTTCAATTTCTTTATTTTGAGACAACTTTAATTTATCAACTTGCTGTTGTTCTTCACTTTCAATAATTTCTGACGGTAATTCATATCGACCGATGCCGCTGTTCATTATAATCTTAATTCTATTATTAATTCCCTTAAATGGAATAAACTCGACCTCTGGGTGAATTGGCGGGTTATCCATTACCCTGTTTGTATATTTATACAGAGGGACTTCTACAAGCCTAAGAGATGGTTTGTTAATTACAGAAACTGCTGCCCACTTCCCATGAGAGTTATTGTGAATTAATTCATCATACTTGTATTCGTTGCCCACAACTAACTCAAACGCGCTGATGGTATATGTGTATGCATCTTGATATTTAACTTGTGTGTCGATATACCTAAACACATCTAGCTCATTAGAGTTTGGAACGAGAAAAGTTTGTATGAGTGTTTCGCTTTGTGTACCTGCCCCTTCGCCAACTCGATATTTTGAGATTCGATACATCACGGTTTCATGATGGCACGCTTGCCCCATCATTATTTGCTGGAAAGTCCTTGTGTGCTTTTTAAGCAATTTTCTAAACTTACCTTTTAAAATAACAGACAGCAAGCTTTTATAAAATTTATATTTGGGGTCATTCGAGACAACTTCATTAATGTTGTATGTGCCCAAAAAAGTAGAAATGATAGAGTCTACAGTGCCTGAGCTTACATTAGATGCGTCGCCCACAGAGTCATTGAGAAACGAATTCATCCACGATGTTAAGTCAAACACCCTTCTCTTGCTTTGCGTTTTAAACACAAACTGCATTTGACCTTTAGCCTCTGATGAAGCAATATTGTCAGCAGTGATTGCAGAATTTTCAACTTTGCGAGCTTCAAAAAATTCTGCTCTAGGAATTAAATCGTCCTTCAATGCAGTAACCAATTCTTGCTGCAAAATACCCATTAATTTAGAATCTTTCAATGTTTCTGCAAACTCGGTCAGAATATCTGTAGTAAATTCAATGTGCATCCACATGGGGAACATTTCTTTATGCCTTTCATACCCCATCAGCGTCTTAACGTCATCCGCAGAAAAAATTAAGTTTTTGAACTTTGAATCCATAGTCAACGTTGTGCTGTCTTCAAATGAATCCAAGTAGGCACTTGACCACTGATAAAAATATTTCTCAGTTGGTCTCGCTCTAAGTTGTGTATTAGTCGTAACACCATTTAAGAGGTCTTGGTGACTGGCTAAATTTAATTTGCCATTCTGTGTCAAGTGATACTCAAACGCTGGGTTTGGATTTTCACTGTCTTGATATGCAAAAAACACATACATGTTTGGTATGGTTGTTTCTCCGACTATAGAATTTGCAATCGTTGTTTCGTAAATCCCATCAAAGTAATTATAATCACCGTGAATGTCGGCATATCTATGAAAAACACTGCTGCTTTCTCGTTCTACATCTTCTTTTTTAGTAAACTGCATAACAGACATGGTGTGGTCAAATTGTGAACCGTTATTTAATCTTCTTGTATTGTCAAAGGCGTCAATAATTCTTTTGTGAAATTTTGTTGCCGTCATGTATGCAGAGTTGTCTTCCCCTCTTCCCGAGAAATTTGGTCTGCCTTCTAGCAGAACCCATTCTTTGACGCCTTCTGGTACACTCTGTGGTAACATCAAAGAATTAAAATGCATTTTCAATGGCAAATGAGTGTCTGTTAAAGAAGCTATATCTTTAGCCAAATATATCAACTCGCTTCGCGTTGTAGATTCTCCTTGACTGTATGAAGGTGTCGATTGTGTCGCCTTGTCAGTCCAAAATAATCCAGCCATGGCTCTAAACTTATCTGTTACATTTGGAAACGGATTTTTGTTTTCATCATTTATGTCCAAATATTTTTTATGGTCATATGTTATATCTACATGACTGCTGTGCAATAAAGAATTGTCAGCCATATCATTATCAACAATAAAGACAGAGTTCTCGCCAACCTGAGATGCCCTATATCTTAGAGTAGATGAATCATCAACCTGTTCGCTTATTGACTTTTTAAGCTGTGCCAGATAGTCTGACGAATTGATGCCCGATAAAGAGTCTAAGTGCTCGACAATTTTTTTACTATCTTCTTGTGACATTAAATCATTCCCATCATTAACTTATTTCATAACTAGCATAGTTGAAGCAATTCTGCTCAGAGAACCAATATCCGAATATATATCCCACTTTGACATTAGCTGTGTTCTAAACCTCTGTGCCATTGGTGCACTTCTAGTGATTATTTCGTCTTTAACGGGTGGCGTTATAATAAAATATTCATCGTAAACAGGGGCTTCAATTCCTGGCTTTGGTGCAATCCCAATGTGCTCACAGACATATGGATGCAGTCTACACACTATCTCTTCGCCTCTGGAAGATAAATAGAAATCTTTCGTAAGCTTCACCCAGCGAGGTTTCAATACTGACAACTCTTCTGTAGTGTTGCCCATATCTCTTGCTTGAGGTGTTGCTTTGACTTTTTCAAAACCGTCAAACCTTTGTACCATCTGTAAAAAACTGTAGTTGAAATTAAACTTAGACTTAGATGTCCAGCCTTGATTATCTTGCTGCGTGACAACAGTGGGTTTTAACTGAGAAGCAATAATAGATTTTATGGCGTTTGGAAAGCTTTTGACAACATCGTCAATTGACTTTTTAGCCGTTGTAGACCCAGTGTTGGATGCAGAAATTGAACTAGCTACTTGAGAATCCGTCTTAATTAAATCAAATAGCAGACCTATTGATTGTGTGTTTGCGAATATCTGCTGTGCAGAGGCTTTCTCAGTCACATTCATTTCAGCATAATTAACAGCGTTTTCAACAATAAGTGACGCACATTTACCAAAAAAGCCAACATAATTAGAGTTTACAGAACCCAGCGGCTGTTCTTTATTTTGTGAGCCGATGACAACAATATTGCCTTCTGAATCCTGTGTCCAGCCTGGATAGGGGTCAACCGCTTGCAGTTGCTGTTCTTCACAGATGGTGAGCGTCTTGTAGTTTGCCTGTGTAACTCTTGTTAAATAAAGCGGGACTACATTTTTCTGCATCGCAGACTCAACGGTAACATTGAGCAGTGCAAATACATTTTGCATAGTGGATTGATAAGATTTTTCTGTATCACTTTGTTTTGTATCAGAACTAGTATTGTTCGATGCGGGTGGGTTTTCCTGATTCGAACCAATTAATTGCGATTCGATTAGCATATAGTAATCATCGTCCGCATTTAATCCTACGTTATAGGCTGCATTACTTGCTAAAACATATGACGGAGATATAAAACTATAGCTTGTACTGTCAGCAGTGTCGCCTGATGACACCCTTTCTTTTTTAAAAGTAAAGTCTAAATTCGGATTAGGTTCGGCAAACCACCTAGAGTTCTCAGCTTTTACCCTGCTCACCCAATAGCCGCCATCAATAACTTTTAAACCACGAGTTTGTCGCAGCCCATAGACAACATCCTTATATTCGTTAATTGCCATTTTTGCCGACTGTCGCGCTTCCTTATTGTAGTTGCCGTCAACAATCGCTTCAGAAAAGTTTGTAAGATAATCCAATCCATTAGATTTTTGAACATTAGAATCAAACTCCATTTTAAACCAATGTTCTGCTTCAATAATGTTGCCAGGGATATTTTGCCCACTACTAACATGCGAGTCAGCACTTGCAGAACTGCCTGTACTTTGCATAGGTGTTCTGCCTCGATTAACATAATCATCTCCCGTGAGGCTCTTATATTTTGTTATTAAGTGGTCAAATAAGTTAATTACAGCCATAATTCCCATCGGAGTTCCTGATGTTGGCGATAAGAATAAGTTGATTTTTGCAGCAATGTCTACACCATTTGATTCTATGTCTTTCTCGGCTTGCGCGGAAATAGTTGCTAATGCTTCGGCATAAGCAGCGGAAGCATCAATCCACGGGCGGCGATTATAGAAAGGGGCACCTTGTGTAACATATTGAGAGTCCAAAAATTCTTGAAACTTATCAGTAAACCTGTTTTTAATAGGGTCATAGTGACCTTTGTTTTCAATAATTGATGCCACTCTCTCATTTTGATTATCAATGTGCGGATTGCTGACTTCTTGTAGAAACTTTGTCATACCAAGTCTTGAGCCATATTCCAAATATAAAATTAAGTCTCTTCTCAAAAGCGACAAGTTGTCTGTGATAGAACGTAGATACCTAACAGTTCCGTCTTCAACGTCAATCTTCAAACCATATTCGTAGATTCCATCAGTTATAGAAGCCATGGTTCTATCCTGACCCGTGTAATATTTGATTCCATAATCACGCAAATCAGAAGATATAACAGGGTTAATTTCTCTAATGGTTGCCCTTGGCGTGACCACCTCAGAAATTTTACCATTTGATTTCGAAGCGGTCAAAACCAAAGAATTATATGGAACAGCTTTGTCAAACAAAACTTGACCTTGAACTGGAGAGCCAAGGTGATTGCTACTTACCGCTCTTTTAATTCTACGTCGCAATATTTTAAGTGTTCTAACTTTTGAGGCATTTAAAATTGAATCACGAACTGAATTACCATGCTTGTTTAAAAGCTTGCCATACGGAGAATTTGTTTCCAAAAAAGACCTCATGTCGAAAGAGAACATAAACCTACACGCCCCATTTGAATCTCTGGATGTCCAGAGTTCGGAGAAGTGATTGTCTTTTCTATTCATAAACTGTCTGTCATTCGACAGAAGCTTTGACTGATTCAGAATATTAATAGTTTCCGATGCATCAGAAAGGTCCAGAGAATATTTCATTATCTCTGCAACGTCTCTAAAGTCTTGAATTTTATCGTTCGGGACACGTCTTCTGATTAGTTTTACAGAATCTACAGTAGACTCACTACCAGTAGCATAAGAGTTAGCCGATGGCTGATGAATTGGTCCTGTCCAATATTGACCATCTGGCATCACGTATATGCTCGATGTTGAAACTACCTGATTCTTTTTGATGACTATTTCTGCCACTACTTTGCCATTTTGATTGTCGAGTGTTCCCTCATCAAACTCTAAATCATAATCATCTTTGAGCGCACCCAAATCAAGATACGAAACTGCAAAGATTGCCAAGTTCTTTGGATTTATTACGTCCAATTCAAAAACTGCTCTATATGTGAAGTCGTGAATAGAATTGCCATCAGAATCAATGTAGCTGGAGACCTGTGTTAAGTCTGAATTATCACCCACCACATCAGCAGAAACAGATAAGTTTGCCGTTTGTACAAGATTTTTATTACCAAGGGCTGCGTTTGCTTCTGCTTCCGAGCCGAACGCCGCGATGACAGTGTTTATCTCTTCTTGAGTTAGGGAATACTCGCTTGTACCAGTAGTGATAAAGTTTATCATGTTCTGGCTGTAAGATAACAAATCAATAAGTCTTGTATCATTAGCCATGACAACTTCAATTTTTAAATACTTGTGAAAATCCTGCTGACGAAACCATGAGCCAATCAAATCATTATCCAGAGTTTCTTTCAGCGATAAATCCACACTAACTCTAAGCGTTCTATTCTCTGCCGCTTCGTCGAATGCTTTTCTAGATTCTTGCTCGTAATGATGGTCGATATGTGGGTTGTCTACAATTGCTGGGGTGCCAGAAGATTCAAGCGTAATTCCGTCAATGTAAATATCTGGGATTAAACGACCTAGCAAAGATTCTTGTGATATTAAAGCCATTAGCAATCATCTCCGTAAGGTCCACTTGAACTGTCTGAGCCATACACTTCTGTTGTGCCTGTAGCTCCCGCACCTGTTGTGCCACTGCTGCTTGCAGTCGTTGCGTCATCGCAGTCAAGAAAGTCTGCGGTCATTCCACCACACTTTCGAGAATCTGGCTTGACGCCAATATCACACAGTACCACTTTGTCTATTTCCTTGTCAACTCTAATATCTAAATAGTGTTCTACAAAAGTCGGGTCGTAATTATATATTGGTGCTGGTGCATCATCATCAATCAAAATACCATTTACAACATTAGTGAATCGTTTTCCAAATTTTAATGGAATCAGCTTTTCCACTTTATTTTGTTCATCTACCGAAAGACCTGGGGTTGTTACTTTTCCGCTCATATCAACTTTTTCAATCAAAAATACTTCGATATCAAAATTTTCTTTTAAACAATCTGTGTTGTCTTCATCAATTTCTAAAACAATATGGTCACTCGCGACGTGAATATACGTTCCATCTTGATATTGCTGCGAAGCCAGTTGTAGTTCACCAGATGAACCAACTGCTCCATACTCTCCAGCTTGATATGTTTGGTCGCCAGTCATGCTCTCTGCGTCAGGCAGAGACTCTTGTTTGACAACGCTCTTGCAAACAACATCGTTCATGTTAATTTGAGGAATTAATAAAGTTGGCTGTGCACCGCGCTGATATCTGAAATTTGACGCAAAGCTGCCGCGTAAAGCTGCCACTGCCCAAGATGGGCTATACAAAGAACTAATACTCGACTTGCCCAATGGTGCTGATAGTGCATAATGTTTTTCTGGAGTTTGTTGAATTTTTTTGGCACGCAAGCCTGTCCTATTGTTTCTGATAAGCTCGTTAATTTCATGAACAGCCGTTTCTCTGCCAGAGAACACATATTGAATTTTATTGTTAGGCGTCTCATCTATAATTCTATCTTGAGCATAATTTTGTAACTCTGCACTGTCGCCCGTGTATTGCCAATCGTATGTTATGTCGTCGTCAAAAAAAGAATAGTATACAGGAACAAACTCACCTTTGGACAAAAGGTGTTTGCCATATTGTGTAAGCTCTACTTCTAATACTTCTTCTTTTTTATCAAAAAATGACATTTACTCTCTATCCTTATCATCGCCAAAAACAAATGGCGACACTGTGCTACTATCCGATGTATCTTGCGTGCTTTCACTTTGAATCTGGTTTATTTGTTCTCTAATTTGAGATGTAGAAATCTCATCTTGCTGAGAAACAACCATCATCGATGGCGATGCTTGTACTCGCTTGTTTTCTAAAATCTCTACACCTGCCTCGACCTGAATCATTTCCAACATGGTAAAGTAATCATACGGCCAGTTATAACTATATTTGGAAGAAGTTCTGCCAAATTCAAAATTAAACTGAAATCTTCTGTCATCGACCGCTGACCTTACCGTATCGAAATAATCTTGTTTTGCGCGTTGCTTAATTTTAAATGTCATCCACCTAACGTTCTTAGGTAAAGCACGATTTTCAAAGAAATCTACGGGACTCATATCATGCATAATCATTGACGAATCTAATTCAGAGGTCAAAGAAATAGTCGGCGGCAGACCCTGCCATATATCTGCTAAATCTTGCTGAGTTAGTGTATGGTTGAACTCAAATATGTACATCACAAACGGATGTTCCGATGAGCGCATGGGGTATCTAATAAAATCAAACTTGGGCGGTAAATTGTACTTTTTCATTCTTCTAATCATTTGACTAATCGATGTTTCTGGAATGTCTTCTGACACTCCCGCGTACTCGCCCTTGTTAATTGCATTCTTGCCATTTTCAATATTGTTTTTTTGTAGATTAAAAAGGTCTTTATTAATCTTGAAAAAATGTCGCCCATCAACCTGAACTGTTTCCGACGCTGAGTCTGTCGGCGTGTCAATAAACGGAATCATTACGACTGCTTCAGAAATTTGCTTCTCTGATGCAATTGCGCCAACCTTCTGCTTTTGCGCTGTAAATCCGCAAACGTCAATTAAAGAACCAGACTTTCCTTGCTTTGGCTTTTTAAAGTCTTTTCTAAGCTTTGATGCTTCCTCAAGTGTAACAAAAACACCCGTCTCGGATGACGGAATTTCTCCGTATGAAGACCATATTCCCATGCCGCTTGCAGCAGAGAATGAATTATTTATTGTGCCGACCGTACTCGCAAGCACTGAAGAAATGTTTGTCATGTTAGTGTTTCGCGCTTCTCTTTGAATAGCTGCTCGCGTGATGTCTCCTCCCAGTTTCTTATTAAGCAGCAATGTTCTATCGACAGCATTTTTTGCCGCTTCGATTGTCTTCTTAGCGACGCTAATAGATTGGTTTTTTCCCATCGAAATTTGGTCGATAAGTCTGTCCGACATAACATGCGGCTGAGTACTTGGTAAAATCGACGGGAAAAAAGTATTATCTCTTAATTGTGTCAGCATCGATGCCATTGTTGATAGCGATTCATTTTTGTAAAAATTTAAAATAGGGCATTCAAACTTTGTTCCAATGACCCACACATCGCTGTTAGCATTTTGAGGGTCAGTTGCCGATTGTGGCACAAAGCGATGCAATGATTCATCTAAATCATCAGTTAAGTTACCCTGTGTTGCCTGATATCTAAGAATCTTTACATTACTCCTTCCGAACAAATTCATTGAAGATGATATTGTGGTTCTCGCTTTGTATGCAGGTGAGTTTAAGATACCGTTGATATTGATTTCGTCACCTGGGGAGTCTTCTAGTGCACAAACTTTAAATCTGTTAACCTGCTCAATAGATGTGTTATCAACATGTACTCCCGCAAAAATTTCCTGCAAAGAATATTGTCTTGTTTCCATAGGGGTAAATGAAATTCTAGCTACTGCCTTGCCATACATATACGGAGGAACATATGGTGCCTGTGCTGGGTCTCGAATTAATTGTTTAGCCAACTCATCATTACCACCGTCACTTAAAAGGTTATAATCATCACGGTCCTTCCACAAGAAAGCAGGACCATAATATCTACCTTCCATAGTCAAACGATTTCCCTTTTCGATTTGATTTGAAATCGCCTTTGGATTACCTAAAGCAATCACCGAACTGTGTGGGCTGGCGGTTGTACAAAACTTTTCTGATTGATACATTGTCACATTCATAGAATACGTTGTACCAGCATTCATAACTTGAAATTCACTTTCTGGTGAAGATACAAATGATACTAGCTTGCTATCCTGTAAAAAGAAGTTTGGAACTTCAGCTAAGAAGTTGTGCATCGCCATTTCAAAGCGCGGGTCTCCATTAGAACCAAGGTATTCAAAATATGGGTACGAGTAGTTTCGCCAATTTTTTGCCCACTCATCATTTCTTGGTCCTCCATCTCCTCCTGCCTGATGACCCATATAATATTCTGGCGTCATTAAATACATTTGATAAGGCTTGGGCGTGACCCGAATCGTTTCTCCAACGCTATAACCACCATATAATACAAATGGTCCTTGCTGTGGTTTTGCAGATTCTTCCATGAGAACCGTTGCGCCGCCTGCACTGCTGCCGCGACCACCAATAACCTTATCAATACCAGCCGAAGAGTCATTGGCGACGGCTCGCTTTTCATTTATAAGGTGACCCATCGGTAATCCGATACCGATACCAAAGATACCTCTTTTTTTGTTTCTTCCATGTACCATATCCATGCGAGCGCGGTCATTGAGGTTACCTTTAATTGTAACTCCTTTCTCGCTAACACATCGAATTCCAAGCTCAGTATCGATACTATACTTTGCTGCGCCTTTCCAGCCATATCCATCGATAAATTTGCACTGTTTGAGAGTGCCAAGGTGCCTTGTTACAGAAACGCCCACAAGGTCAGCCATAACCGTCTCGTCATCCTCATCTGAATAAGCCTTTGCACCACCGCCTGTAAAAAATGAATATGGAAGTGTGTCGCCAGATGTCATCCACCCAGTCGGCAATTCACCGAGGGCAGGTACACCGTCGAGGAAAGTTCGCCACCTAAACGGATTAACAAGATGCATTTCTTTCCAGCCGTTAAGACCAACGCCCCATCCCCGTCCATTTACAAGATAATTTCCTTGAGCACGAATATGGTCTGTTACTTCATCGACAGATGCCATGTTGCCCTTCTCAAAAAATTGTACTCCGTTAATAAAGCCGTGAAAGTTAGCTGCATCAAGGTTATAATGCTCTGGGTTTTTAGGATTGTAAAGCATAAGACTTTCATTATCCTCTTCATCGCGAAAGTTAATAGCATGAAACGGTCGTTTGGCAATGCTATCAAATTTTCGTTCGCCATTTGGGTTTAGCGGCAGAACATCAGTAAAGCCAGTATCTGTTTGCCATAGAATGCTTTCATGTAAGTTTACTGATGCCATGTTAAGCTCTAGCTTTGGCGGTCCCACGTATACAAGTCTAATTCTCCATGTACCATTTCGTTGTCTACCAATTTTTGGTGTACTTCGAGAGTTTCCACCAGCCCAAATACGCTGTCCCACTTTATTAAACTGACTTGCATAATACCCTTCTACATCGGCGGGGTCTCGCAGTGCTTCGTCAAGTGTTGAGTCTCCATTGTTCAAGCCCTCGCGAAAATCATCTGGATTAATATCGCACACTTCAGGATAACAAACTGGAAATAGTCGAGCAATATGGTCATCAGTTTGCCCTGGGGCAAGAGCATCCATAAATGCGGCTCCTACAACATATTCATGATTATAGAGATAGCCAGGAATTGCAACAAAGTGGATATCTTGACGCTTATTGATTTCTCTGCACAGATTTACAGCGATTTCCTCGTTCAGTTCATCGGTTGTGACAGTGCCTTCGCCCAGCGACCAAGCTTCGTCAGTATTAATAACTGTCCCATCTTGTCCAAAACTTGGCACAACAAAGCCCTTTGGTGCTCGTCTAAAGTTAATACCAACATCCCAGTCCTCCGAACCAATTTCTCTGCCTGGGTCGCCGATGGTAACCGACACATTTTTCATCATCCAGTTATCAGAAAATTCATCATCAGACATCGGATAGCTTCTTATATCAGTGTACCCAGTAATCGGCTCAGGTTGAGATAAAGTAATTTCGACACCTTCTGTATCCCAGCCAGAAATTTCCAAATCAATGTGTTTAAACAATCGCTTCTTCTGCGTTGTAGCCCCTTCATAGTCAGATGCCGACGGAAGAACTGAATCAATCGCCACCAATCCTTCGAATGGTATTCTTGTGCTTGGCTCCGTTAAAATAACATAGCCCATCAAGTTTGTAGTAGATGCAATTATTTTTTCTGTTGCGGCGTTGGAACGTGTTTCATCAAATGTAACCGCCCTGTTTGTGAACTTAGGCTGTACAGATTGTAATTTGTTATACTGCAAATTTTGCAACTTGCGAATGTCGTCACCCAAAGTAATCAAGTCACCACCGCCACGAACTTGTTTAAGTTCGATGGCGACTGCTAAGCCCTCCGATGGAGAATATTGGTTCTCTCTTGGAGAATACCAGTTTGGAACGATAGAAGTCGTCGATATTTCTGGACCCGCAGTAGTCGCAGTCTCATCTCCTCTTCTTCCTAATATGTCTTCTTGGTAATAAGGCAATTTTACAGAAGAGTTTGGAGTTGTAGGTTCAAGCCCCGTTTCATTTGTGAAAGCAGGCCAATCTACAGCAACACCTGCCTTGATTGAGTTATATAGAATTCCTGGGGCAAAGAAGGGCTGTAATACAGCCTGCATTGCTTGCTCTTCATGTAGGACAGCGGCGTCTTCACCCACAATGCTGTCAATCATCTTTTCTTTAAAAAGCTTAGCAAGCTGAAGAGTTCTGTCTTGAGGATAAAACCCTCTATACGGCATAAGTTTTTTAAGCGCGTTTACCTTAATTCCAATTCTTTTCTTAATTGTATCTGAAACAACATCGTGGTCTTCAACAACAGTATCATAAAATTGCAAAGTGTCAGTGTGAACATAAGAGTTAAAAAATTCATCATCCCAATCTTCACACTTCTCCAAAGCATCATAAATTGGATTCACGCCGAGACGATGCCAAATTGGTAAATCACATGTAGACCTTGATGCATCTAAAAAGTTTTGTCGAGATGGTGAAGTGCTGCCGAATCTTTGTAAATATGTAATAGCTGTTGCCCCACCTCGATGAAAGTCGGCTGGTATTTCAATCGAGGGTGCAGAGGCTCCCCATTCGTTATTTATAGTCGCTCTTGAAGTATAGCCACCAATAACTTCTCCGTTCAACAGCCCTTCTAGCACATTCTGTGGCGTATCTTTAAACCACTTGACATCATACTCACTTAACACCCCAGAGAACATGCAAAACTCTGTTAATTCTCCATGAAAAAGAAATTGCTCTTCAATCTTTTCCTGATTAAAAAGTCCTCCGTCGTATCTGTCGTGAAAATTTGATTTACCTAATTTATAATGTTTAATCCTACGAGTGTTTTTACTGTACTTGACGGGAGAGCCATAATCCACACCCCAAGGGTGCCCACCATGAACAACTTGAGTTCTCCCAATCGGACAAGCTGCATAGCCCATTTTGACATGTGTGTTGTTTTTCAATGCAGAACGATGTACGCCGTACAGGACATCCCCATTTAAAACTAAATTACTATCATTGCCCGTGTTATCGCCAAGCTGCTTTAAGATTAATTTAATTTTTGGCTGCTGAGCGGAATCAACAGGAGGTAAAACTTGTAAGATTACTTGTGACCACTGACCCTCTGATAGAACGGCTGGCTCATACGAGTATGTTCCATCTACACTATTCTTACGCCTTCTAAAAAAGTGATAAATATCTATACCACTACTATCTCCCTCTGACTCTGTACCAGCATTTTCAAAATATGCCATTTGACCTTCTCGCTGATTTGTTGCTTTTGGAGGAACAACAAAAAATGTCAAGCCCATTCCCTCTGAATATTGTTCTCTCATACCTTGAACTTCTTCTTTTGAAAAAGGACTACCGCTGTCATCAACAACAGGCATTGGGTAATTGCTAAATAATCCGAAAACACCGCCACTCTTTACAATACTTTTTCGCCAACCACCATCTGAATATGTTTTTAAACTGCGACCTTCTCTTTGCGCTGCACTAACTGTTGAACTATCAACAGTGTCTAAAATATAATTTCCAAACACATAAAGACCTTTAGGCTTACCATCATAGCGTTGTACTTCACTACAGACATCAGTATCTTCAGGCTTCGCCCAAACAGAAACAGTAAATGGTGTGCCGCCCTGTCTCAGATTAAATTCTTTTCTGTCTACACCACTCGGCAACTGAATAGTTCTATAGGTGCTATTGGCGATTGTAGAATAAGCCAGTGTGGAAAATGGCGATATACTTCGTATATCCGTATCTAAAGTTGTACTCTCTGTTTGCTTATCCCACAGTGTAATAATTCCATGCAGGTATTCTTCGATTGCTCCATTCATATTAAATTTTAGAGATGCAATAGGTCCATACGAGCGAGGAGTAACGGGCTCCCAAGAATTGAACGACAAAGGCTCGCGATATCTCATATCTTCGTATCCAGATGCTTCATCGTCAGCTAACGCCTCCTCATTAGAAAAGAATTGATGGCGACCAGTTCCAGTAATGTCATTTACCTCATCACCCCAACTAGGGCGACCACTAAATGGCGTCGTAGACGAAATGCTCAACATCATGTCCGCAACAACTGAATTTTCAATAGTCATGGCACCACCTGCAAAAATTTGATTTTGCAAGAAGTAATCATCATATACAGCTAAAGCTTTATCTCCATATGGATAAGTTCCCAAAGGCTTGGTTAATGAATATGCATTATTTTGTATCATCAAGTCACTTCTAACACGGTCAACAGAATCTAAGTCAACAGAGAAGTCGTTGTTATTATATGAGTTATACCAAGAAAACATGTCGTCAGCGTGAATAAATTGAGATGCGACATTTTCTTGTGTGCCATCAATACTGTAAATTATTGATGATGCTGGATAAGTGACTTTGCCACTGTACTCGGTTGCTGTATACGCAATGTGCGGCGACTGTGTGGTATAGCTTGCGCCGTGAAGACTCAAGAAATTATAATTTTTAGCCCTGAAGTCACCGCCGTTTTCGAGCACATATTTGTTCATATGCTCAGAAACTCTAAACTCTGCGACAAGTCCAAAATTTTGAGCAATTGAGCGGATATCTAAATTAAACTTCTTATAATTGTTGTACCAAGGATTTTTATAGGCAAGCTGATTCGCCCTGTACAACCACGCTTCTTCTCTGTACTTATCAGGAGACCAAGCGTTATAATACAATTGAATAGCAGGAGTGGGTGGCTCGCATCGCGGTGATATAATAATATCTTTTGTAATAACAGCGGGCGATTTACGTTTAGGTATCTTCAAATCTTTCAAAAATTCATCGCTTACGGAAGCTGGTCCAAGCTTATCCAAGGCGTCTTTTAAGTTTGCAATGTCCATCCTCTGAGGGGTTCCCTCTTCGCCATTTACTTTTGTGAAAATATCAACCCCAAGCAACCTTGCGGACAATTCTTGTCGAGCGAAAATATCCGCTTCGGTTTCCGATGTCGGCACTCTGATTGCTTTTGTCGTTGTCATAGTACCTGGGCTCGATTGGTCCTCGCTCGCGCTCTTTGCAGTCATTACTCTGCTCTTGCCTTGGTCTACCGATAGTGCATTTTGTACTGCCTCGATTGCGTCGTTAGCTGGAGGTCTTAAACCGTCGGGTCCAAGCTGAATAGTAAAATTGCCAATATTTATTGTATCTGATGCAGCGTACTTGCAATTTTGATTAACAATCCATGAAAGGTATCTTGCCGCTCCGACATATTGAAGGTCTCCCAAGACTCTCCAAACCCTGAGCGATGCGTCGTTATACCTAAAGTTATCCATTGAGAAAATACTATTCCTAACATACCAATTTTCTCGCTCCTTGGATAATCCTTCAGACGTGCTTCCCAGAAGATATGGGGCGGTTATGTTGTTGGCGTAACCTATAGCGTTTAAGCTATTGTAATTTCTCATTCTATTGCTATAATCGTCCTTCCAGAAAATACGAACGTCTCCTGTGGCATAGTCTACAGTGCGCGAAGTAATATCATCCCACTTAACGCGATTTCTAATCTTCAACAAACCAACATTTCTATTTTTTGGAAAAATAAACTCTTTGTAAGACACGCTCACAAAATCTAAAGATGGCTTTTCTGCTCTGGTTGGAGAGTAAGAATCAAACAAGAAATCATAAAACTGATTATCACTCTTAAACAAATCGAGTCGATAAGTTAAGTTTGGATTAGAAAACATTTTTAAGTTATTGCTGTATGAATATGTAACCTTTACGCCGCTAGGGTCTGACTTTTCAGACACGATATGTACCATAGGCTTATTCCATATTGCAGCGGGCTCTAAATATTTTCTGTGCGTTGCCGCTCGCTTATCTTTATAGTCAACAGTTGTTATTTGCTTTGCTGTGCCGCCAGTAAGATTTGCGGTAACAATTTTATTACTGCCGTCTGTATCAAGCTTGTCAGTCACCAGAACTCTATTTACATCCAATTTCCCATCTTGTTTGGGCGGTTGCATAAAATATACTTTGGACGAATCTGTCAAAGCATCCGCAGCGACTGTTACATCTGCTTGATTGATTATTAATTTTACTTCAGCAACAGTGTCGGGAGAAACAGCGTCAGTTGTGGAAATTTCAACTATAGATTTCCCATCAGAAACTTTTGCTCTAAGTCTGGGCGTTGAACCGCCCTGGGCACTGCGAATCTTCTCTACAACTCTTTTAGCAATTTCTTTTTCGTTTGTTGTGCCGCTCACCTCAACAGGAACATCCACTGTGGTACCTCGATGCACCCACCTTGCTCTAAGAGTAAAATTATTCGATGGAACAGCCTTGATTACAAGATATATTTTTGCTGATTTAGCTGGCTTTTCTATAGTAAATTTTCTTACTTCTCCAGGCTCGTCTTGCATCATTATAATATTTCTTCGGCGAGTTTGGCGAACAATTGGATTCTCAACATTTTTAAGCATTTTCCAGCTTGCACCTTGATATGGTCCATTTCGATTTAAAAGAAGTGCATTTAATTCTTTCGCCTCTAAAGAAATCTGATTGTCGGGTAGCCCTGCGATTTTTCTGACGTTACTCTCGCAGTCTTGCAAACACGTTCCAATCGTGTTCTCTCTCCAGCTAATTCTATCTACAACAATGCCGTTACCATATACAAAATCAATGTCAACATGTTCTCTGCTCAAAGTTCCATCATTAAAATAATCTACAGCAAATGAAGAAGAGTAGAGCAAGTCTAATGAGCCATTGCTACCAATAGTGGCGTTTGAATAGTTTGTCACATAGCCAGACAGTCTCGGGTGAAGTTGTCGTGGGTCGCCAGTGTTAAAAGTTGTAGGCGTATATGCGCTACGTTGCTCATCATCATATTCTACAATTGCAGAAAAATGCATCGCAGACGAAGTAATCCAGTGATACTGCCAATCGCTCTGTGGAATCTGATGCGAAATATAAAAGTTGTCGTATCGTCTTCTCGATTCAATGTTTGGCTGCTGGAGGTGCATTCTTGTTCTAGGGTTTCTATTGTTTTTATGCCACGAGCCTACATCCGCAGTATTGCCTCCAAAGTCGTTTGATACACCGTTAATCGCATCGTCTGGTGTCCCGTGAATATAATCTTCTCTATAGCCAAACTGAGCCGCGTGTTCTTTTTGCCAGAAATTGAGATGCTGTCGCACTCGCAAGTTTCTATAGTTGAGTGAATTGTAAGGCGAAAACTCTTCAGCTTGATAATCCAAGGCACCTCTTGATAACGTAGCGGGCGAACCTGGGGCAGAGAACCGCTGAACAAAGACATGTTCGGTTCTGCCGCGAACGGGCAGTGTGTAATCTCTTAGCCCATCAACATAAGTCGATGTTACGTTGTTCGCCGACGAGTCTGGATTTCTTACGAGCCAGCGATTGTTTTGAGAGCGTCCGACAGTTTGAACAATCTCGTAATCTCTTGTGTAGTTTCCTAATTTTCTTGTACCCTCAAAGTTTTCATACGTGTCCTTGTTTAGTTTTGTATTAACATTTGCGATATTCATAGGACGCTTAGCCATACCATCACGAGTGTATCTTGCTGAAGGGTATGCAGTATTAACATCATTAGGGTGCATGAAGATTCCAGCACTTTCAAGATACAATTCTGGTCTGTTGGTTTTGTCGAAGCCGCCGCCAGTCGTCACAGTACCATCATTCAAGTCAATATGTCTATGCTGGTTTCCACCGACCCACTGATTAGTAAACGGACCCTGCATTGGAATCTCATGGTCTTGTCCGTATGAGTCGTGATTAGTGTTCATCACAGAAGTGTTAGAGACAACTTCGCTTGGATATCCACCATAGTATGGAGGAGAAAACAAAGAGCCCTTGACTTCAGTTTCAACAGAAGCAAAATCTGTCAGTGTGACAACATGTGCTCTACGAATTTTTTTAATTGGTCCACCTTCAATATCAAATTCGTCTCGGCAGGAATCGGCGTCATCAACCGTGCGAGTCAGCTTAATAGAAGTACCCGTATGTGTTGCTGCCCTGAACATGTCATTTGGACTGTGTAGAGTAGCTTCAGCAAAATTTGGTCCACCAGTAATTGTCTGCTGTTTTTCTAAATTTAATTTATATGGACGAGATAGTCTACGAGTTGCATATGTGCTTCCCTCATATTGCGAAGAAGTCACAATATCATAAAGGGTTGGGTCACCTTGCTCTACAAACCCGTCTGTTCCAACTGGAACCATCTTATTTTGACCGAGAATGTCTCTTACTGCCGATTTTCTAATCGCTTCCCTGTCTTTATCAACATCCGAATCAGATGAAGTTACTCTAGCGTTATCTCTTTCAGCGCGCTCATTGTGCCACAAGCAACTTTCAGTTTGTGCAGTTGCAGGGTCAAGCGGTGCGTGTCCATGTTCCCAATCATATGTTAATTCTCTAATGCCGCGAATTGTGCCTTCAGGCGGGTCTTGCTTCATTTCAAGTGTTGGGAACTTAGTCCAATACTTGCTTCGCTCAAGAATATGATTCTCAACCATATTCCTAACAGACTCAGAAAAGTTTCCAGAAGCTGGAATTAGCTGCTGCATCATAAGCCCGATAGAAGAGTCAATCCATTTATAAAACTCAACATACTTCTCGAACGAAGGCGTGTTCTCTACCTTTTCATAAAACAGGCTTCTAAACTTCTGCAAGCTCTTGTATTGCATCCTGTACCTGTTTACGGGCTGACCAATAAGGTCGTTGAACTCGGCAATCGTTGCAAAAAGATTCATCATATCATCAGAAATAACTTGATACATGCTCTTCTCAATCGCAAAGAAGTGATTGATTGGTCGCGAATCTTTTGTAAAAACTAAATCATCTTGGGTACGAATCTCTACCATATCGTCACCACTTAAGACCTCTGGTAGTCTTTGCTTTGCAGTGTGCTGATACTCTCTATTGATAACCTGCGTGTCGTTTGGAATCGCAGGGTTGAAAGAACCCATACCTTGATGACGATAGCCAACAAGCTTTGTAAACCAGCCATACCTATTTTCGGCAATATAATCGGCACCACCGAAAGAAACATCGTTTACAGTAAATTCTGAAGCTGCGTCAGATTTCTTTACATTAGTAAAATCCCAATGCAGTGCCAACGTGTCTCTTCTTGGAACCCTCAAGTCAGTTGTAGTTCCGCTGCTTAGCTGGCTAAAGAATGCATATGCCTCCTCGTTAGGGTGTAGCCGACCTGCATTTCCAGCGTCTTTGGCGTGGCTTTTAATTTCTAAGTCAGACAAATAGTCAAACCAATACATGATATCTGTTATCTTGACATCGCTCTTTGTCGTACCCGTTATTTTCGTTGCAAAATCAGTTCTGTAGTGACCACAGTACATAATTTTTGGAACTTTTACAATTGCCAAGCCTTTTGTTGTGCTAAGAGTTGTTGACTTTGTAAACTCATTTTCAACAACATCTAGCGACATTTGAACGCCGTAAAATTCTAAGTTGTAATTTGTGATTGTCGAGCCGTCTACATAATCTGCTAATGGTGCACCTGTTGGAGTCAAGCGTACAGCAAAATTCCACTTTGTGTTGTCGTATACTTCTTTATATTCATCTGACGTGAGCGTGTGGGTCGTACCATCTTTATCAGTACAAGTTAATCTAAATTTAGCGTGCAAAGATTCTGGGTTGGGTCTAATCGCCTCCACTTTAAATCTTACTGGGTTAGCGAGTCCAGCCTCGTCATACAGTGTGCCACCTGCAATGTTCGCTTCTCGACTACCAAACAATGAAACTGTTGAAAAGTCTTTTCCATCAAACTTAGGATGCGTAAGGTCAAGCTGTCTTGGAAAAATAACTTCAGCAGTAATAGTTGTTGATAGGTGTGCTGCTTCTGCATCTGTCAAAGCACCGTCAATCGCGTCAGTTCCAATATAGGCTCTAACGTCAGACTCTGTGGGGCTGTGGTCTCTAGAGTAGACACATGCTTCTTCTCTATCAATATTGTTAAAGTCAACATAATTTTTCTTAAGTGCCGTATAACTATACCTTCCATCAAGAGTATAATCAACCCCATCAGCATACAGGTTTAACTTGATTAATTCATCGTCTACACCAAAACAGCGAATAAAGTTTCTAAAAGACTTTTCTGTTCCCTTAGACTTATAAATATAAGAAATGTTATTGTAGATGTTTTGATAGATTACATTCTTAACTTCTTGAATTCTTAAGTCATATTCTTCCTTCTCGCTTCTTGATGCAATTTCTTGTAAAGTTGTAGCTTCTCCAAAAATATCAGAAACATCAAATCCGACAGAGCGCAGTAATTGCTTGGCAAAAAAGAATGGCTTATTCTGTGAGTCACTAAGGTCTAGATATTTTGCATCCGAAATCTCAGTGAGAGTTTCAATTTGAGCGTGCACAGTGTCAAAATAACTTGACAAAGTTTGTGCCAACTCTTTAATAACAAGACCATTTTGGTCCTCATTCAAAATCCACCCAGGCATCGTGTGATAAAACGAAGCATTATTTTGCATGTCCCATGCTGAGCCCGACATCTGCAATTCTTTTTTCTTTGCAAGCACACTTGGGTGAGTAGGGTACATAATTGGGTCTGGAGTTTCTTTTGCATCTGCGGCGACTGTAGACAAATCAATCGCCGACGTTGTATACCTTGTACCAAGTGAATAATTGTTAATAAATCCGTTCGAGATTCTACCAGAATAATCTAAACATTGTGCGTCTTGACGGTCTACATTTTCCGTATCCATGATGCCTTCATTAAATTTGTAGTAGACACCAAGGTCAATCTTATCTCCACCAAGCTTATCGTATTTAGAAACATCTGTGTTTGTCCCACCGTTAACAGTGGTAAACCAATGACGACCAATTTGCTTAGCGTTTCGACTCGTCTTCCAAAATCTGAATTCGTCGATTGAAAATGCTGGTGCACCGCCGTCACCCTCCCTTAATGTTGAAGGGCTGCTAAGTGTCGGAAGAGTCCTCAAAGCATTGATTGCTGCAATATATCCAGTCTGTGGCAGCGTAGAAGTAATTTCATTGCCAACAGTCACCGCCGACTCATACGCACCATTCACATACAATTTAATTGTAATGCCAGATGAAGAATTAGAAATCGCAAATGAATAGTGATTCCAGTTTGTTCGCCAGTCCGCGCCGAGCGCAGCTTTTGTAGCCGAAGTGAGGTTGACTGCTGCACGAGTGACACCCTCTGCTGCTGAGCCATACTTGTATGTAATCGAAAAGTCATTACCAGTATTTGGTAAGATTTCAATCATCAATCGAACATATTCTGCCGAGTCATGAGGCACGCCGTTCCATAAATCAAATAAGCAAGCTGCCTGTTCATTTGAAATAAAATCGTAATCGAATTTACTCCAAAACTCAATTGTATTACCATATGCTGGGTTGATTCCTAAATTAGATTCTTGAAATAAATTTTCATCCCAAATATTAGCTCGACCGCCTTTAGGTGGAAATTGCTTGCTCAGTTCGTATTCGTCACCCTCTTCAACTGAAGGGTCTTTGTTTGGACCACCCTTGATTTTAATCCACTGCGGTGACTTGTATCGATAAAAAGTTCCTACACCAACCTCTGCGTGAGATGAGTCTAATTCTGTAATACCGTTTAGTAATACGTGTCCGACAGTTTTTGGATATTCTACATCATAAATGTATTCATCAATGCCAGCGGCGTGCTTTCGCCAATCAAGCTTTTCTGCTGATGAGCCGTCATACGGGTAAGAATCATAAATGTACTTAAGAGAGTCCTCATAGTACTTTTCAGCAGAACCATACCGAGCAAAGTTTTCAGGCTTTGAATAGTCAATTCTTGTAACTAATTTTTTATCTTTGGCAGCACTTTGCTCGACAAAGCTTGGCGACTCCACCTCTTCGTACAGTCTTTCGACCTGTGCCTTAGTGACCACTTTGTTTGAACTTTTGCCAAATAAGTCTTTAATACTCATTATTAGTCTACCCTAAACTTAAAAATTTCCTTTTGCTCTTTTAGCTCTCCATCTATAGATGTCATAAGTCTGATACCATACATGTAACCAGCCTCTAACAAGGACATGTCAAAGTCAAAATAATTTCCCCTTTTGTCATATGATAGTAAGGTGTGATTGTTATTAGTAGTGGAAGTTCCAATGCCATAATCAAATATCACCTCGTCGTCAACAACTCTGAAGATTTTATAATAAACCTTTTCGACAATTTTGTTTTCCAGAGACCTCCTAGCTACTGTATAAATAGTTGGAGACCAATCTTTTAATCTAGAGTAAACACGAAAACGTGGCTTCTCAGTTCTTGAGTAGGACTTTTTAAGATTAGTGATAGTAAAAATATATTTTTCACTTTTTGTGTCAGTGCTGGGAACTCTTTTACTGATGTCAATTTTTCCGCTATGAACAACAGTCCATGTGGCTTCATCGGCTGTCCCAGCGGACGCCGCGAACCACTTCTCATAAATTGCAGACTCTGACGTATCAATCACGACAGAAGCAAGATATGCTCCAGTCGATGGATTAGAAACGGTTGCAAACAATCCAGAGGCAAAGCCATTCCCGCCGTCTTTTATTGTCAAAGGCTGTGTATAATCTTCATCACTGTACAGCTTTAAAAATAAAGATTCTCCCCCTGGTAAAGTATAGTTTGTCCTTTCTCCATCAATAGAGTTATATAAATATAAGTTTTGAGTATTTTGAGCATCAGTCAACAGGCTGTTTTCAGCTTTGAGCTTTCCTCGGTCATCCTTAATTGATTCATCCCATCTCGCCTCAATACACGGACGCTTATAAAAGAACTCAGAAGACCGAGCAAAAAATTTCTTGGTATAAATTGAACTCGCTACATCTTCGTCTGTAATCTTAATAATAAATCCTGGGTGTCTTGTCCTGATGTCGTTGATAGCTCTTAAATTTCCTCCGTCATACAAGACACCTTGTAAATATGAAGTAATATCAAGAATAAGGTCTTCCTCGCCTGTATCAAATGTCTGTGTGCCGACCAAAGTACCGCCATCAGCACCGTCCTGATATGGTCCAGAATTAATGCCCATGGCAGGGTTCCAAACAGTAAAGTCCAACCCACCTTGCATAAAAAGATTTGGTGTTGTAATCAACCCTGTGGAAGTAATAACTTCATATCTAAAATTTCCATTAGCTCCGAATGATTTAGCTGTCAAAGTCAAAGCATCAACACCACTGTTGGCGACATCAACAAAATCAGAACTATTCAAGGCGGTCACGATTGCATCGCGGGTTGCTTCAGGATTTGCTCCTGCCACAACACTATATGTTTCTGTACTAACCTTTACAGTGAACGTGCTTCCATCTGTAGGACTTGTAGCAACCTTAATAGACCCAGTACCCTTGGCACCTGCAACCGAAGTAGCATAAGACCATGATGCTGCACCTTCGTCAGCATACTCTGACATGTCAAGCCCCGTGCCCTCTTCGAACGGAGAGTCTTCATTCAGGCTGTGAATACTCAAACTAAAATTTCTTGGCAAAGTTTCTGGATGTACAGCATTGAACATTCTTAAATAATAATTTACATTTGACGAAGGGACATTGCCGTCAGCCAATGACTGTCTAAGTGAAGTCATATCAAACCTAATCAGAATCCTCGCCAACTCTTTTGACTCAGTACCTGAACTTGCTGTCTGCCCATGTAGAACAAAAACCTCAAGCGCGTCGGCGA
>MDSY01015395.1_pt1 | contig 29146 bp, 29 predicted proteins | sample 811131 | NCBI WGS metagenome assembly MDSY01 (sample SAMN05326643, study PRJNA326480) | marine metagenome | isolation source: seawater | place: Atlantic Ocean: South West | collected 2010
TACATTACAGATGCAATTAAAATGCTAATTAATATATTATTTTTTAGTAAAGAAAATGTTTATAACGTAGGTGGAAATCAAAAAATTTCTATTCTTGGGCTGGCAAAAAAAATTGCTAAAGAACTAAAAGTACCTTTTATTAATAAAAAAGATAAAAAAATTAATCAGGGTGCACCAAATCATGTCCAAATAGATATAGATAAATATAAAAAAGAATTTGGAAATTTTAAATTTACAGATATTAAAAAAGGGCTAAATAAAACTATTGAGTGGCATAATGAGATTATAAAAAAATAATAAGTTATTTTTTTTTAATTTTAAAAAAATTATCTAATATTATTTCTAACTTATTAATTCTCTTTTTATTTACAAACTGATTATTACCAATATAGAATGCATTATGCTCAATTATTTCTGCATTAAAAAAATTTTTATTTCTATATCTTGATAAAAAAGGCTGTCTCAAAAGGTTGCCAGCAATAAAAGGTCTAGTTTCAATTCCATGGGTATTCAATAAATTTTCAAGTTTCATCTTATCAATTTTATTTACCATTAGAAATGGCAATACAAAAGATGAAATGTCTTTTTGGTTTTTAAGTAATTTAAATTTATTTTTGTATTTTTTAATTATATTTATAAAATTCTTATAATTATCATTTCTAATTTTAATCCAGGAGTTAATTTTTTTTAGCATTTTCAAACCCAAAAAAGCATTAATTTCAGTTGATCTCAAATTAAATCCATCTGTTAAAAAAAGAAACTTAAAATTGTTTTTGTTGTATTTTCTTTTATAAAAATTTTGTTTTTTTAATGGTAGTTCTCTTGCTAATCCATGCGATCTTTTTAAAAGACAAAGATTGTAAAATTTTTCATTATTAGTGCAAATCATTCCACCTTCAATAGTGCTCATATGATGCCCCCAATAAAAACTAAAACTTCCTGCTATACCAAAATTACCTACTTTTTTTTTCTTAATTTTTGCTCCTTGAGACTCACAACAATCTTCAAGTAATACTATTTTTTTTTTACCAATAATTTGTTTAATCTTTTTTATATTTGCAGGAAAACCAATTAAATGAGCAACAAATATTGCTTTAGTTTTATCGGTAATTTTTTTTTTTAAATCATCATAATCGAACGAAAAATCCTCTAAATTTACATCTACAAAAATTGTTTTTAATCCCGATTGTGATACAGGTGTTACTGTTGTCGGCCAAGTAACTGATGGAACTATAATTTCATCATTATTTTTCCATTTATATATTTCTTTGCAGCTCTGAACCATTATTAAGTTAGCTGAACTTCCAGAGTTAACAAAAATTGAAAACTTAGAACCATTCCATTTTGAGAAATTTTTTTCAAAGTTTCTCACTTTTGTAAATTGCGTCAACCTATTGTTAGATTTAATGAAATAACAAAGATCATTCACAGTTTTAGTGTCTAAAAAATTTTCTTGAAGAGGCCAGTACATATATTAAAAAATTGTAATATATATATATATAAATCCATAAAGGACAAATAAAAAGTTAATAATATAAAGGTTACTATATATTTTAATCATAAATTAAAATAATTAAATTTATTAAATGCTATTTATAAAAAAATATTTAAAAAAATTTTTATATAAAAACGAATATAGTTCAATTGTTCCAGTTAATGATAATTTCAAGAAAAGAAAAATTTCAGAAATTATAGGTGGTAAATTAAACCCAGATAAAGTTTTTTATATAATTCGAAGATACCCAGGAACTGGACTATTATCAAATTTAGCTTATGTTATTAATCATATCCAAATAGCAAACCGTATGGGCTTTATTCCTATAGTTGACATGAAAAACTTCCCTTCTGTTTATAATGAAAGTGATAAAATTTTTGGCACCTTAAATTCATGGGAGTATTATTTTGAACAACTAACAGATTATAGCTTAGATGAAGTCTATCAAAGTAAAAATATAATTATTACAGATAATAAATTTTATAGAGATGAGGAATTTAAAAATAAAATAACAACTTCAGATAATCTTATATCACTACTTAAAAATAAAATTAAATTACGAAAAACAAAAAATAAAACAATAAATTATCTAAGGCGTAAACTGTTTAAGGGGAAAAAAATTTTAGGTGTTCATCATCGCGGTACTGGTTACAAAATTACTGAATATCCTATTACTATTAATCAAATGATTAATATAATTAATGAAATTTTAAAAAAAGATGATTATGACAAAATATTTTTAGTGACAGAAGATTCAACAAACTTTAAATCTTTAAAAAAATATTTTAAAGAAAAAATAATATGTCTTGAAAATTCCCAAAGAGGTAAAACAAATTTAGAAGTTTGGAAAAAATACCCTAGAAAACTACATAGGTATAAATTAGGAAGAGACATTTTGTATGAAACTTTTCTTTTGTCTTATTGTGATGGTTTTTTTGATATAGATACTAATCCTAGAGAAATTTCTTATGCAATGAACTTAAATCCAAAACAAAAAAGATATAGTTATAGTAATGGAATTAATACGCCCTGGAAATATTTTAAGTATTTAAATTATAAATGGCATATAAAAAGTTTTCTGCCTGAAAACTTTGGTGGTTTTAAAAAAAATAAAAATCCATTTTAACTAAATGCTTAAGAATAAAAAAAAAAAATATATAAAAATTTCAGTTGTAACAGTTTGTTTAAATAGTGAAAAAACAATTAAAAGGTGTTTAGAAAGTGTAATGAAGCAAAATTATCCAAATAATAAAATTGAACATATAGTTATCGATGGGGCCTCTACTGACTCTACGGTAAGAATTATTAAAAAAAAAATTAAATATATAAAATTTTTTCAAAGTAGAAAAGATCAGGGAATTTATGATGCCATGAATATTGGGATTAAAAAATGTACCGGTGATGTAATTGCAATACTTAATTCTGATGATTATTTTTTTGATAATACATTCAATATTGTTTCAAAATATTTCAATAATCATAAAATAGATTATCTTTTTGGTAGTGTTATTAAAAATAGAGTTTACCATAATTTTTTTCCTAAAGCGATTTGGTACACTTTTAATATTTACCCTTCACATTCCGTGGGCTTTTTTATAAAAAAAAAAGTTCAAAAAATTATAGGCAAATACAATATAAGTTTTAAGTATTCTGCTGATAGAGATTTCCTATATAGACTAATTAAAAATAAGAAATTTAATGGTATGGCAGTTCAAAAAAGAGAAGTTTTTGGTAAATTTTGTCTTGAAGGGGCTTCTTCAAGAGTTGGATTTTTTGAAAAAAATATTGAAGAAATAAGAATAAGAATTTCAAATAATGAAAGTACATTTAAAGTCTTATTATTTTTTCTAATTTACTTTAATTATTACTTTATAAAAAAAATAATTCATTTTTTTAAAAATATTTAATTCGATGGATGATCAAAAAATAAAATTAATTGTATTTCATCCCTACTCTTTAGTTGGTGGAGCAGATCTGTCAATATCTACATTAATCAATAATTTAGATTATAGAAAATATTCCATTGATTTTATTTGTATTAAAAGATCTAAAAATGCAAAAATCTTAAATAAAAAAATTAAGATTTATAAAATAAAAACAAGTAAAACAATCTTTTCAATTTTTAAAGTTAGAAAAATAATTGAAAAAAATTTAATCAAAGATTATAAAAAAGTTATTTTATTTTCTAATCAAAACTTTGCTAATATCATTTCTTATTTTGCAACACTTAATCTTAATCCAAAATTAAAAAAAATTGCTATAGAAAGAAATCATATCAATGAATTAGATTATTACTTCAGTATTAAAGATTTTGTTTATAAGATTACAATAAAAATTTTGATCAAATTAATTTATAAAAAATTTGATAAAATAATTTGTAACTCTAATGAGTCATCAAAAGATTTAGCTACATTTCTTAATAAAAAAGTTATGACTATTCATAACCCTATTAAAATTGCTATTAAAAACAAAGCAATAAATAAAATAAAAAACAAAAATATAAATAATTGTTTTAAAATATTGAACATTGCAAGGCTTGAAAACCAAAAAGATCATGTAACTTTAATAAAAGCGGTTAATATTTTAAAATATAAAATTAATTTTAAATTAAATATTATTGGGTATGGAACTAAATATAAGGATATTAAAAAATTAATTGAAAATTTAAAACTCAATAAGGAAATAAAGATATATAGAAATATTAGAAATCCTTGGAAATATTTCAAAAATACTGACTTGTTCGTTTTAAGTTCTTTATATGAGGGTTTTCCAAATGTTATTATTGAAAGTATTTTAAATAATACCCCTTTATTATCATCAAATTGTAAATCTGGGCCAAAAGAAATACTTAAACAAAAAAATGGACCCAATTTATTTGATGTTGGGAATTTTCATGACCTTGCTAAAAAAATGTATAAACATTTTAAAAACCCAAAAATATTAATAGATCAAAACAAAAATCATATGATGAATTTATATAGGTTTGATAAAAAAAGAATAATATCAAAATATAACAGTCTATTTAAAAAAATATAAGGAGTTTAAATGAATATTAAATTTCTTTTAATGTTTTAATAATATCATCAACCAAATTTTTATTAACTATTGCAAACTCATTGACATACTTTTTTCTGATAATTTGAATTTTTTCAGAAAACCACCATTTACCTGGATCTTTATGAATCTTTTTCAACATATTGCTTAAACTAATTGGGCTATTATGAAAAATACCTAATTTTCTAAATTCTTTAAAATACTTTTTAGTTACAGGTTTTAATAAATTAATATCTGGCTCCATGTAAATTAACATTGGAATGTTTGATGCCAAACATTCTAAATGCCCAGTTGAAGGATAAGTATGAATTACCAATTTTGACTCTTTATAAAATGATTTAGTATTTTTTGTATTATTTGTAAATTGTAATTTTTGATTTGATTGTTGCAAAAATTTTTTTTCCTCAGTTGCAAAATTTTTATGATGAAGTTTAATTTTTATTTTATCTAGGATTTTTGTATTCTTTAAATTATTAAAAAACTTGATTAAATTCTCCATATAAAGCTTATTATTAATTGCCCCACTGTCAATTTTTATAGTTTGTGAGTATAAATTTCTAGTTCTAAACTCAAGCAAGATTAAATCATTTTTCTTATTAAATTTTATTTTTTCAATTTTTTTGATTATTCCTAGAGGTTTTGTTTTATTTTCAAATTTTGATCCCCAAGAAATAAAATTATTTGCTATTTTGTGCTCATGTATAGTCCCCCAATGGGCCCTGTGTTGACCATAATTGCCACCATGTTGTGCTAATACCAGCTTTGCTCCACTTGCTATTTTATTGGCTATGTATACATCCATTAACGTACTTCTATTAATGCCTAATGTGCTAAAGATGATTTTAGGTTTTTTTGGTAATTTGAATTTTGTCACAACTTTATTAGTTAACTTAAAGTGTTCTAAATAAAGTTTTGGTATGTTTTCTTTGATCAATTTTAAGAATAAATCATCTAAATTATTTTTTTTTATTTTTTTATTGTTGTATCTTTTATTTGAAAGGTTTACTTTTTCCGATATTAAATATGGTAGCAATCTATCAAATTTTATTGACTTAAATAAAAATATTTTTTTATTCAGATTAAAATTAATTTTAATCTCTTCTAAATTAGATAAAGTAGTATCAAATACAAAATATTCTTGATTTTGATTATATTCTAATAAACCTTTTTGAACTAAATCAAAAATTTTATTTTTGTAATTACTATTGTTTAGAATAAGTCTTTTTTTAATTTCATTTATATCTTCATTCAATAGTATTTTATTACTGACTTTCTTACTAATCGAATGAAATTGAAAATTATTAATTATTTCAGTATATATATAATTATTCCAAGTATCTGATTGTGTAAAATAGATAAAATCGTCAATACCATATGGTATAAAGTTTTCCTGTTTATATTTTAAAATTTCTACATTTATTTCTTTATATTTTTTACTTACCTCTTTTAATGTATTCCACCTTTCAAAAACTATATTTAAAAATTTCCACAACCATGTTCCTATTACAATTCTCCAATATCTTTTATTGTAATTTACTTTATGATATGTGTTTAAGAATTTTGATAAGTATATGAGATTTTTTTCATAAAAGTCATTAAGATACTCAAAATCTTTTATTATCTTATTAGTGTTTTTCCACCTTTCACTATAAAAAAATTCATTATTAAAATTTTTTTTTATTAAAAAACCATTAGGTAAGTTTAGTATAATATTTTTTTTTTTATCTTTAAGATTAATATTTCTTAATTTAAAAATTAAGTTTTTTTTCATTTAATAAGTATTTATATTTAAAAATTATCTTTATTTTTTTCAATCTATATAATTTGTAAAATTATCATATTTTTTTTTAAAATTTTCAAGAGTACCCTGATCTAAAACTTTTCCATCATTCATAAGTATTATTTTATTACAATAATCTAATGTTTTTATTCTATGAGCAATAACAACAGTTGTGATATTTAATTTTTTTATTATATCAAAATAATTTTTTTCATTTTGGTAATCTAAGTTACTTGTGGGTTCATCTAAAAATAATAAGTCTGGCTTTCTATACATTGCTCTCGCAAGACCTAGTAATTGACTTTCTCCCCCAGACATCTTTGATCCCCTATTACCAATTATATTATCTAGGTTATATTTACCAAGTCCTACAGTTACCAAGCATTTTTTTATTAATTCTTTATCTACTGTATTTTGCTCCTCTCCAAATGATATATTTTTTTCTATAGTATCATTTAATAAATGAATATTTTGGCGAATATAATTAAGATTTTTTATTATAAAATTTTCTCTAGGATTTATAACAGTGTCGTGATCAAAAATAATCTGCCCCTCATTAAATTCAATCAAATTTGATATTGTATTTATAAGTGTTGATTTTCCAGAGCCTGTTTTTCCAATAATGCCAATATTGTCACCCTTATTTATTATTAAATTAATATTCGACAAATTATTTCTTTTCTCTTTTAAATATGAAAAACTTAAATTTTTAATTTCTATTTTTTCTTTAAAATTTATTAGTTTTCTTTCTATATCTTGATACTCTTCATTTTCATTTAAACCTATATTATTAAGTAAGTATTTTAATTGGCTACTTTCAAATTTTATTCTATGAGAATAATTAATTAGTATTGTTACGCTTGGTAGAATTCTTATAAAAGATAACGAAAGAACAGCGATCAATGGAATAATTTCCAAAAAGGTTTTGCCATTTAAGGTAAAAATTCCAATAACAAAGGCTATTATTGTAATAGCTATCATCTCAATTGCAGGTCTTATAGATGCACTTAACACTTTATCCACTATACGTGTAGTCTCATAAGACCATATATAATGTTTAAATAGCTTAGAGAAAAAAAATTCCTTATTTGTAATTTTAATATCAACAATTGAACCAAAGAATTCATTTATTAAAGATAGTCTGTTTTCTGTAAAAATATAAGATTTTTTTCCATAACCCATAAGCATGCCAGATATTTTAAACTTATTAAAAATAACAAAAAGTATTCCTAAAAAAATCATTAATAAAACAATCTTATAATTGGTGATACCAATAATTATTAGTAATCCCAAAATAGTTAACGACTCTTTTATTGACCCAAGAATTTGTGTTATAAAACCTCTCACAAGCCCCACTGACTCTATATTTTTTATTAATTCAGATGGTTTATTATTTACAAAAAATAAATAATTTTTTGAAAGATATTTATTAAAGAGAGAAGATGTTAAGATGGTTGAAATCCTTCTATTAAAAAAAGCTTGATAAATTGTATTAAACAATATTATTAAATTTTTGAATAAGAATAATAAGAATAAACCAATAAGAATATATTTCATACTATCTATATTAGTGGCTGAATTTTGTAAGTTTTCAAAATGAAGTTGCAGCCCTTTAAAGGGAATCTTTTCTGCTAGGTCAGCTGGATTAATCATATACATTAAAAAAACTGGCACAGAACCAATTGAGATAACTTCCATAAATGCTGTAAAACAGTTTAGTAAAAATAAAAAGATTAATTCAAATTTTATTTTATAATTAAACAAGTTAAAAAGTGATTTAATCATTAATATTTTAATTCTATAATTTCAGAAGAAATTATTTTAAAATTATATATAGATCTAAAAATTAAAATTCTATTCATATTTTTTATAATAGGTAATGTATGAGTTTAATACGTTCAATAATTGAACAATATATTATTATATGCTCACGAGTAAAGATAAAAATTAACTAGCAAACTATACAAAATTACTTTAAATATGAAAAATATAAATGCTTAAAAACTTAATTATAAATCAAAATCTTTCACTAAAAGATGCCTTAAAAAAAATACAAGCTTCAGGTCAAAGATGTATTTATATTGAAAAAAACAATAAATTAATCGGCTCTTTAACTGATGGAGATGTGAGGAAGTTAATTATTAAAGATATTAATCTAAATAAAAAAATTACAAATTTTTATAATAAAAATCCCAAGTATTTAGATACAAAAAATTTTTCCACTAGTAGAGCAAAAAAATTACTATTAAAATATAAGATAGACTCACTACCAATTACAAACAAAAAAAAAGTAGTAAAAGTAATTTCATGGAGGGATTTAATAAAGAATAAAGATTCTTCACAAAAAAATTCCATATTTATCATAGCTGGTGGTCGTGGTGAAAGACTTATGCCTTTTACATCGATACTTCCAAAACCTTTGATACCTGTGAATGGTGTGCCCATAATTAAATTAATAATAAATAGTTTTGATAAGGATGAAGTTAAAGAGATATTTATCTCAGTGAATTATAAAAATTCAATAATTAAATCTTACTTAAAAAGTGAGATAAAAGATAAAAAAATTATATTCCTTAATGAAAAAAAACCATTAGGAACAATTGGTTCAATAAAATTAGCTAATGAAAAAACTCTTACTAATGATGTCATAATATCTTTTTGTGACATTTTTTTTCAAACAAATATGAAAAATGTTTTAGATTTTCATGAAAAAAATAAAAATGATTTAACCATAGTTGTCGCACAAAAAAAAATTCAAGTGCCATATGGTGTCTGTAAAATTACAAAGAGTGGGAATTTTATTAAGATTAATGAGAAACCTATTACAAAACAATTTGTTAACGTTGGATATTATATATTAAATAAAAAGATGTTTAAATATATACCAAAAAATAAAAAAATGGATGTAACAGATTTAATTAAAAAAGTAAAAACTTCAAAAAATAAAATTAAAGTTTTTCCTATAGAGGATGAAAATTGGTTCGATGTTGGTCAATGGTCAAATTATCAAAATACTATTAATAATTTAACAAATTCTACAATAATTAATGAAGAATAAATTATGTGTCATTACTTTTTTCTACCCAGGTGTAGAAAATAATATAAAAAAATTTTTCACTTCCCTTACAAAACAATCAGATAAAGATTTCGATTTGATAATTTTTTTTAATAACAAAAAAAAATTTACAATTCCTAAAAATAAAATGAAAATTACTATTTTTACTATGAATAAATCTATAAATTCATCCAGATTTGAAATGATAAATAGAATAAGAAAATTAGACTATAAATATTTTATTTTTCAAGATGCTGATGATTTGATGGGATTAAATAGAGTTGAAGTTTGTAAAAACCTTCTAAAAAATAATTCAATAGTTGTTAATGATTTAGAAATATATGGTAGAAAAATATTTAAGAAATATTTAAATCATAGAATTAAGGATGGTACCAAAATTACTGCAAAAAATATTGTGCATTATAATATTTGTGGCATGTCAAATACATCAATAAGAAAAAGTTGTTTAAATAATGTTACTATACCCACTAATAAAAAAATAAAGATCTTTGACTGGTATCTATGGACAATAATTTTATCTAAATACAAAGCTATTTACACAAATAAGACAATAACTATGTATTATACAAACAATAAATCAGCTACTTGCATTCCTAGTGCAAATAATAAAAATATTAAAAGTCAAATTATTAGTATAAAAAATGTACACAAAAAAATAATAGACAAGTTAGTTATGACAAAAAAAATTAAAGATATTAATTTGTTAAATAAGGGAAAAATAATTACTAACTTGAAATATAATTTTTGGTGGGAAACAAATTAAATTAACTTTTAACTTAAACGAATGACTAAGAACAAAAAAGCAGCTCCATATATTATTGCTGAAATTGGTAATAATCATAATGGCTCATTATCATTGGCCAAGAAACTAATTATTGAAGCCAAAAAATCTGGTGCACATTGTGTTAAATTTCAAACTTTTTCAACTACTTCACTTTTTTCAAAAAAAAGTTTTAAAAATAATTTAAAATTAAAAAAAGATTCTGATAAATATACTTTAGATTTAAATGATTTTATTATTTTAAAAAATTTTGCAGATAAAAGAAATATTGATTTTACAGCTACTCCATTTTCAATCGAAGAAGTCAATTTTTTAATTAAAACATTGAAAGTTAAAATAATAAAAATTGCCTCAATGGATATAAATAATTATCCATTTATAGAATATATTGCCAAGAGTAAAAAAAAAATTATTATATCTACTGGCTTTGGTAGTGAATATGAGATCAAAAAAGCTATTTCAATACTTAAAAAAAATAAAGCTAAATTTTCTATTCTTCATTGTGTGAGCGAATATCCCCCTCAAGTTAATAAACTAAATTTATTAAGAATACCTTTCTTTAAAAAAACTTTTAATGTTCCAGTTGGATTTTCAGATCATACAATTGGTGTTGATGCCTCTCTAATTGCCCTAGCACTAGGTGCAAACATTATTGAGAAACATTTTACACTAAATAAAAAAATGAAAGGCTGGGATCATTCAATTTCTGCTAACCCAAAAGAATTACAAATAATTAGAGACTTCTCAAAAGAAATTAATGAAAAGCTTGGAATTGAGAAGATTTACAGAGTTGAATCTAAAAAGAACACTAAACAATTTAGAAGAAGTATAGTTGCTAACAAAGTAATTATTAAAGGAAAAAAAATCCTGTTTTCAGATTTAAGCTTTAAAAGACCAGCAGATGGATTGGAGCCTGCTAAATGGAAGATGATCGTAGGCAAACATTCAAAAAAAACTATTTATTATGACGATCAAATTCTAATAAAAAATTTGTCAAAATATTAAATTTTACTAATAAATAATGATATTTAGTATGTATATTAAATGAAAAAGACAATTTCTAAGATACTAAAATTTTTTTTATCAAAAAAGATATACAAAAATCGAAGACAAAATATTTATTTTATCAAATACAGTAATCTTGAACTATTTATTGTAACATTAAAATTTAGAATTAACTCTATAAAATATTTTTTTTTACCCTCCAAACATCTTGGTGCTATCTATTTATTAGGACTATTGTCCAATCTATTTAAAGAAAAAAAAATGAAATTTTTTTTATGGGATGCAAGTTTACTGGGGGCTGCAAGAAAACAGGGTGCAATAGCTGGTTCTGCTTCGGACATAGACATTGCAATGGTTTTTAATAAGAAAAAACATTTAAAATTCATTTTGGGTTTACAAAAATATTTTAGATTAAGGTTTCACAATAATTACAGTGCTGTTCAACTTTTTCATAAATTTGGTCTGGTTGATATCATCTTATTTCAAAAAAAAGGTAAGAATTATGTTAGTAAAATCGATATTCCTCTAAAGAAAAAAAAGACCCCTAATGAAAAATGGATAAAATTTTCTTTTGCTAAAAATATTTTTTTTCCTTTTAAATTTAAAAAAATATATTCTAAAAAATATTTAATTCCTAATGATTATAAATTTATTGTCAAAAAAATTTATGGAACAATGTGGAATATTCCAGATAAAAAAAAACAGGTCTATTTTAATTTATAATTTTTTTTATCTAACAATTTAGCCAGTTCATAATCTAAATAACTATCTATATTTATGGACTCTTCTCTATTAACAAACAATCCTGAAGTTTTACCTTGTGGTAAAATTCCCTTCATCTTGAATAAAAAATCAGATTTTAATGCATACACCATACCTGATGGTTGATAAACCAAGGGTGTGTCTTGTCTTCTTTGAATATTTATCCCCTCTGGTAATATAAATTTATATCCTTTGTTTGCTTTTTTAAACATCCAGTATGGAGGATAAGATGGCTCTGTAATTGTCATTGCTGCTTGTGAATTTGTTTTAATCAATAAATCAATTACTTTATCTATGTGCTTAGCTTTTCTAAATGGTGATGTTGGAGGAAGAATAACAACTATATCTGTCTCCCAATTTTCATTAGTTTTTAACCATTTAATAGCATGTTTAATAACCTCGTAACTACTTGTTTTATCTTGTGCTAATTTTTTAGGTCTTTTAAACAGAACTTTAATTTTTTTTTTTGCCTCATTAATTAATTTATCACTATCTGATGAAAAAACTATTTTATTCAATCTCTTACTTTTAAGAGAATTATTGATAGCAATTTCAATCAGTGATTTATTATTGATTTTAAGTAAATTTTTATTTTTTATACCTTTAGAATTACCTCTAGCTAAAATAACTCCTAAAATATTTTTATATTTTGACAACTTTTTCTTTTTTATTAGATATAAATCCAGCGTCAATTATTTTTTGCGTCTTTAAAGCTTCATCAATATTATTAATATTCTTTTTATTATTAATTAAGCATTCATAAAAATATTTTGCTTGGTTTGGATACATAGACATAAGATTCTTTAAATCATATTTTTCTACTCTCCATTTATTTAATCTTCTATTATAAATTTTAATTTTATGTTCCACTCTATCCCATATAATAGTTCCTTTATCTCCAGTTATTTCCATGTAGATTCTAGGCGTCCTAGAAAATAAATCAAAACTCATTTGAACAACGGCATTACTTTTCATCTTAAAAGTGGCAAAAAAGCTGTCATCACTTGTCATTTTTAGTTCTGAAATATTTGTAACGACTGAATTAATACTTCTAACTTCACCCAGTATATAGCGCATAAGATCTATACCGTGACTATCATCTAATAAAGACCCACCACCTTGTGATTTTTTTGACATATAAAAATTTCTATAATCTTCATGTTTGTGCCAATCTGGTAAGTAGGAGCTCCATTTTAAGTGCGCACAATAAACCTTACCTACAACTTTTTGAGTCATTAATTTCTTAAATCTTAATACATAGGGTACAAAACGATGACAATATGCAACATAGTTTGTTAGTTTCTTTTTTTTACAATCTTTATAAACTTTACTCCAGCCTTTGCAGTTCATACCTAGGGGCTTTTCAATAAATAACGCACAATTATTTTTTACAGCCAATTGTGCTATTGGTAAATGTAAGTGTGGAGGAACTGTTATTGCTACAGCATCATACTTTTCTGATTTAAAGGCAGCTCTATAATCTTTAAAAACTCTATTAATCTTATATTGACTAGTTGATTCAGTTATTCTGTCATTTCTTATTTCAGCTAAATCGATAGTAAAATATTTTTCAAAGTTACTAATTTGTCTTTTACCAATAGAACCGGCACCTACAACTAGTAACTTTTTAGTTTTTTTCATTATGAACTATTATATTTATATTTGGTTAATTGCAATTTTTTTTATTACTTCACAAATAATTTTTAGTTTTGATTTACTTAGATTAGAGCTTGATGGAATACACAAACAACTATCAAATATTTTTTCTGATAATTCAATTTTATATTTTTCATTATTTTTGTACATTTCTTGTAAGTGATTTGGTTTCCACACTAGCCTTGTTTGTATGCCCTTTAAAGATAGTTTTTCGTAAAAATAGTAAGGAGATTTTTTTATCAAGTTTTGGTCAATAATTAAAATATTCATCCAATGATTACTTTTTGAATAACTTTCAGGCACAAGCATACTAAGACCTGGAATCTTGTTAATGAAATATTTATAATATAAGTAATTTTTTTTTCGGCTAACAATATTTTTTTTTAATCTTAATATCTGTCCACATCCAAATGCTGCATTTAAATTGGGTAGCCTGTAGTTGTAGCCAACTTGATTATGCACATATCTAATAGGATCATCTTTTGCCTGTTCAGCAAGATATAAAATTTTTTTAGCAAAAAATTTATTTTTAGTTAATACCGCACCACCAGTGCCCGTTGTAATGATTTTATTACCATTAAATGACAGACAGCCAATATCACCTATTGTGCCAACATGTTGATTTTTAAAATTTCCACCAACGTAGTATGTGCCTAAAGCCTCTGCAGCATCCTCTACTATAAAAATATTTCTTTTTTTACATACCTTTTTTAGCTGATTAAAATCTAAAGCGTTTCCCCACATATGAGCAATAATTATAACTTTAATCTTTTTTTTTGTTTTTTTGTTATAAGTGAAATTATTTTTAAAAATTGTTTTTTTTTCTAAAAATTCAATTGTTTTTGATAAATCAATATTATGATCAAGGCCCACATCCATAAAAATTGGATTAGAATTAAGATAGTTTATAACATTAATCGACGCCACAAAAGTTAAAGATGGAACGATTACTTCGTTTGTATTATTTACACCTAAAACTCGTAAGGCTAGATGAAGGGCTGCTGTACCAGATACTACAGAAATAACATTTTCTGATTTGGTTATTTTTGAAATAGATTTTTCAAATTTGTTATTATAATTGCCAAATGTAGATATCCAGTTTTTTTTAATGGTATCCTTAATAAATTTAATTTCTTTTCCAGCTATTACTGGTTCATTAAGTGGTATCATATGAATGTTTTCTTATTTCTTTTAAATATATTATCTAGATACCAATCATAAGTCTCGATTAAGCCATTCTCTAGCTTATAATTGTTATTATATTTAATAATTTTTTGTATTTTTTTCATGTTGGGCTGTCTATTTGTTGGTGAACCAGCTTCATTAAAAGATTTAATTAGTGTAATTTTTTTATTCAAAACTATTGATATTTTTTTTGCTAATTGGAAAATTGTTATACTGTTATCAAATGAACCAATATTATACGTATTGCCCAAAGATTTATTTGTTTGAGATAATTGATAAATCATTTCCACTGCATCAGAGATATAGCAAAATGTACGTTTATGATTTGGTGAGGTAATCTTAATATTTCCTGTTTTTGATCTATACATCTTTTGCATCAATTCTGGTATAACATGTGAAAAACCCATTCTGGGTCCATAAAAATTATGTGGTCTAACATTTATATGTGGGAGATCATTGGAAATATTACTCATTAATTCTCCATAAATTTTTGATAACATGTAAGAGGTACGGTTTGAATTTAAATCGTCAACTGTCAAATAAGTATTTTCAGGAGTAGGTATCTTAATTCCATAATATTTTAATGCTCCAGAATAAACCTCACTTGTAGAAAAAAATATAAATTTAGAAAGTTTTTTTTGTTTACGTGCAATTTTAATAACATTATCTAATAAATAAATATTATGAGTTAAGACATTATAAGGATCTTTATTAACATGTTTTACACCTATGATAGCTGCTAAGTGAAAAATTTTATCATAATTAATTGACCAATCACTAATATTAAATTTTAATAAATCAGTTTTAATAAAATTTACATTTTTATTAATTAATAGTTTTTTTAAGTCAAAATCTATTATGCCACGTTTAAAATTATCCACCAAGTCAACTTTATACCCTTTGTTTATGAGCTTTTTACAAAGGTGAAAACCAATAAATCCAGCACCACCAGTAATCAATATTTTTTTCATAAGCTTATCTACCTATAGAATAAAAGTTAATCTTATTTTTTTTAATTTGATTTAATTGTTTTTCAGTAAGAACATAGTTAGCATCAAATATAATAGTTTTTTTAATTAACTTTTTATCAAAGTTAATATTTCTATAAACATTATGCTTTACAGCAAATAAAACTAAATCAAAATTTGAAATATTTTTGACTATATTTATTTTGATGAGATTTTTATTAGGTAAAATTTTTACAAAAGGATCATGCCAAAATAATTTAATTTTTTTTTTTATACACTTGTTAGAAAAGTAAATGCTTGGTGATGATCTAAGATCTCCTACATTTTCTTTATAGCTCATGCCTAAAATTAATATTTTTTTATTTTCAATTTTATTTTTGAAAATAGTTTTAATTTTGTTGTAGGTAACTAGTGGCATCTCATCATTAACTTTCATTGCTTGTTTTGAAAATTGAAAGTTTAAATTTTTAATATTCCATAATTTTTTTGCAGCATATTCTCCAAATAGTGGGTCTTTGGTTAAACAATATCCCCCTACTCCAAAACCTGGGTGTCTTATGTTTGAGTGTGTTGGTCTTAATCTGATGGACTCAATAACTTTGTATATATCTACATTTATAGCCTCTGCAAATCTAGACCACTCTTCAATAAAAGCAATATTAGTTGATCTGTAACTATTTTCTAGAATTTTTCCCAGCTCACAAGCTCTAATACTATCGAGTTCTGTTAATGGGTATTCTTTAGTATTAATAATTTCGTTTAAAAAATTTTTGCACTTAAGTTTTGATTTTTTATTTAGGCCAGACATTACTCTCCAATAATTTTGAATAGAATTTAGATAATTATCACCTGGCATCACTCTTTCATAAGTATATGCTAAAAGGATATCTTTTTTTTTTATTTTTCTTTTTTTAAATACATTAGAAATTAAAGGAACTATTTTTTTTTCACATGTTCCAGGTGGAATAGTTGATTCTACAATCATTAGTGCATCTTCATCAATATTCATTGCTATTGACTTAATTGAACTTAAGAAACTTTTTAGATTCACATTTGAGTTTATCTTATTTTCAAGATCACAATTGATACTTACAATTACTATTTTCGATCCCTTAATATCTTCGATAGAATTTGAACAAACTAAATTTTTTTTTTTTGCTTGATGCATAAAAAAATTTATTCTTAAAGTTACTATCACTGATTTCAATTGGTAAAATTCCAGCATTTATTTTTTTTGAAATTGCTTTTCCATTTTCAGTTGCACGCTCTATGCCAGTTACAAAATATTTATATCTGTTCATGTTTTTTGTAGAAGCAACTAAAGTAGCCATAGCTGTACCAACATATCCCATACCTATGATTGAAATCTTTTTCATTCTACTTATTTATCAAGGTTAAATCTTTTTTATAATTTTTATTTTTATTAAATCTTAATTAATTTATTAATTTCATTTATCATTTAAATTTTTTTAAATTATTCACTTCTTTTTTTAATTCATCATATTCTTTCATTTTTAGCTTCATAAAGTTTATTGTTAATTTCGTTTTTTCAGATAGCCCCTTGGTAGTTAAAATATAAAGGTAGTTTATTTTATCTGGGTTTCTTCTTAGATTTCTTTTAAAATGCTTGATCTTTACAAACCCTTTCGATTGTAATTCTTTTAGACAGTAATTAAGTTTGCCCAAACTATAACCTGTCTCTTTGGCTAAATCCCTTTGAGTTAAGTCAGCATTATTGCCAATCTTTCTTAAAACATTAAAATATTTTTCTTTTTTGTTCATGTGTTCAATAGTTGAACATATTATATCGTTCATTTTTTAACTGTAAAGTAAAAATTAGTCTTAATAAGTTTAATCTAATTAATAACTTTATTTTACAATTAATAACTAAAAAAATTTAACAGTAAAAAGTTAATGAAATTATTTTAGGGAGCTAATCGAGTAAATTATTTTTCTTTAATATTCTATATATCTTTTTTGCATCTGAAAGATTAACACCAATAATTTTAGAAATATTACTTATGTCATTTTTTCCATCAGAATATTGTAAAAAATCTACCATTGATTGTATTGATGCTTTTCTATTATCTTTGATTGATAGATTTGAATAAAGTCCTCTTTTACCCAATTGTGGTTCACATAAATATTTAGCTTTTGGAATTTCTTTGTTTAATAAGATTTTTATTGCTTCTTTAGCAACACTAAATCCACCATAAACTCCTTTTTTAGTTACTAAAGAAAAATCGTCTAATGATGTGTGATATTCAGAATATTCTCCATATTTACTTCTAAAAATTGACGCTATAGGTAAATCTATACCTGGGGAATTATATTGTCTTTCGTCTGACCCTCTTTTTAAAAAGCTATATATTTTATATTTTATTTTAAGTTTCTTATATGCTTCAACAAGTGCTCTATCAGAGGTTGTGTTATTATACTTAGTAAACATGCATGAGTGTTGTCTTTCATCTCCAATGCAACTTAAATTATATCCACCAACAACATTTTTTTTTAAGTGTGTAAGATTTTTTTCTATGTAGCCAATAGACCCTATGGTTTCGGGTATAAAAATAAACCTTATTGTTTTGCTCAAATTTTTTTGTTTTTTAAAATAATCTATAAGACACATCGAAACGATTGGGCCGGACAACTCATTGTTTGCCATTGAAGGGTGACATATATATGTTGATACTAAAATTTCTTGTTTTGACTTACCTTTCAAAACTAACTCTCCATAATTCATTTTACCACTTTTATTTAAAGAAGACTTTATAACAGCTTTAAATATATCGTTTTTTAAATAATTTTTTTCTATATTTTTTTTTTGTTTATGGCTAGCACAAAACCCCCAAGTAGATTTATAATAAGATGTTGCATAAGGAATAGCTAATGGTTGTGTAGGAAGAGATTTTATCTTGGATAATAAATCCTTTTTTTTTAAGTTTTTATTAATTGAAACCGAGTATCCAATTAAATGTAAATTATTTTTTTTGAAATCAATAATTTTTTTACCATTTTTATCTACTACATAAGCATCTGAAACATTCCATTCTGAAGGTACTTTCCAATCATAAACTTTTTTTCCTGATAAAATTTTAAGTATTTTTAAAGAAGGAAATTGTGACTTTATAATACTTAGAGTTTGTCTAGTTCCTCTTCCAGTTATACTTCTACATATTGGGTACAGCTGATATTTTGCTAGATTATAAAACTTATTAATTGACATTTAATTTATTAAATTTAGAAAAATTAATTCCTTATTTTTATTCTTTCTTTAGAGGTAGTTTTTTATTTTTAGTAACTTACTCAGAACTTATATCTTGATTTTATATTTTTTTAGTATTTCCTTACCTTTTGAGTAAGAGCTAAAATCCACAATGTCATCTGTATCTATTGATATATCAAAACTTTCTTCAAGTGCAGACATTAAAGTCATATGACCAATAGAATCCCACTCTGGAATATCATTATACTTCAGTTTATCACTTATCTTATCTTTTGGGATAGAAAATGCTTCTATAAATGAATTTGTATATTTATCTAAGTTGTTCATTATAAATTTTTTGTAATGTCTTTTATTATCAAATCCTGAGTTAGTCTATAATAACTTTTAAGATATTGATAAGAGCCACTTTTTGAATAATTATCATTAATACCAAGGGTAATTTGTTTTGGTGAATTTTCAAGTTTACTAATTGTTTCAGATATAGCCGATCCTAGTCCTCCTATTTTATTATGTTCTTCAACTGTCACTAATAGTTTTGATTTTTTTGCAAAGTCTATAACTGTTTTTTCATCAATTGGTTTTATTGTATGAACATTTATTACATTACAGGATATATTCATTTCTTCGAGTTTCTTAGAAACTTCTAAGCAATCATAAACGCTTGCTCCTGAAGAAAATATTGTAATATCTCCTCCTTTCTTTAAGCAGATTGCTTTTCCTATTTGAAAATCATAATCTGATTTATAAACAGTTGGATTATTAGTTCCTCCAGTTAATCTAATATAGCATGATTGATCATGTTCAATTGAGGCCTCTATAGCTTTGACTGTTTCAACAGAGTCTGCTGGTGAGATAATTGTTAGATTTGGTATAGATCTTAATACTCCAATATCTTCAATACAACAATGTGTGTATCCAAGATTCCCCAAAACCAATCCACTGGCAAGCCCAACCATAGTTATACTTTCTTCCATATAACCAAGGTTAACCTTGATTTGCTCACAACATCTCATTGATTGAAAAGGTGCAAATGTGGTGGTTATTACTTTATAATCTTTTCTTGCAAGACCAGTAGCAACACCAATCATATTTTGCTCCGCTATACCAAGGTCTACATAATTATCTGAATATGTTTTTCGAAATCTATCTAATCCAGCTGACGTAGAAACATCACAAGTAACTATCATTAAATCTTTATATTTTTTAATTAGATCTAAGGCTTTCATGCCAAATGAAGCTCTTGGACCTATAGTTGATAAAAGTTTTATAGTTTTTTCGTTAATTTGCATTTAATTATTCAATTTCTTCTAAAGCTTTTTCATATATTGTTTTTGTCATAATTGAATGATGCCAGTCATTATTATTTTCTGCAAAACTAAAGCCTTTGCCCTTTATAGTGTTAGCTATTAATATTTTTGGTTTTTGGTTAGCCTCTATATTATCAAAATAGTTTTTCAATTCTTGAAGATTATGACCGTCACATTCAGCAGCATCCCATCCAAAGTTTGACCATTTTTCTTTCAGATTTTTTAAATCCATAATTTCTTGATTTGAACCAGTTTGTTGGAAATTATTTTTATCCACAATAGCAATTAAATTATCTAATTCAAACTTAGGAGCAGACATTGCCGCCTCCCATACTGATCCTTCATTACACTCTCCATCTCCCAAGATAACAAAAGTTTTTAAATTATTTTTTTTTCTTTTGTTTGCTATAGAAATTCCAATACCTATAGATAGGCCCATACCAAGAGAACCATTAGAAAAATCGATTCCGATTTTTTGATTTTTTACTGGATGACCAGCCAAATTAGAATTATCTTTTTCAAACGTTTTCATTTCTTCATTGGAAATTTTTCCAATTTTATTAAGAGCAGCATAGTACGCTAAACAGGCATGACCTTTACTTAAAATAAATTGATCATTATTATCTGTATCTGCTATATCCTTTAAATTAATTTTCATTTTGTAGTGAAACAAAATTGATATAATCTCAACTATTGAAAGTGCACCACCAAAATGTGAGCTTGAAGATCCCCCCTCAAGAGCAGTATCAAGAATGGCTTTTCTTAATGATTTACTAAAGCTTTTTAAATCTTTAAGCACTTTTTCATTATTCTCAGACATTACATTCCTCCATCTACTCGAATAGTTTGTCCTGTTATATATGAAGACAAATCAGAGGCTAAAAATAAAGCAACATTTGCAATTTCAATTGGATCAGCCACTCTATTTAATGATATTCTGTTTAAAGTATCTTTCAAAAATTGATTAGGGGTGCTTTCTTTCATCATGTCGGTCTCTGTAAGTCCGGGCGCAATAGAATTAACTCTTACATTAAATCTGCCTAACTCTCTTGATATAACCTTTGATAAAATTTCAATAGAAGATTTGCTTGATGCATAAGCAGATCTACCAATATTAGCCTCATGAGCCGCAGATGAAGAGATATTAATAATACTGCCATTTTTTTTTCTAGTCATTAATTTTGAAATTTTTTGAGTAAAATCTATGTAGGAAAAAAAGTTTACTTCAAATATTTCCTTGTATTTTTCGATTTTTGTCATTTGAAATAAGGAAGTATGAATTATGCCAGCATTATTTACCAATACATCTATATTTTCTGAATTATTAGATATTTCTTGAAAAGCATTTTTTAGTTCGTCCTTATTTCTAAGGTCAAAAAATACTGGATAAATTTTTACACCAAATTTTTTAGATAGATTTTTACAATTATCAATTATTTTGTCATTTTTTTTTCTATAACAAGCAAATACGTTTGCTCCATTTTGTGCAAAAGTTTCTAAAATACATAAACCTATTCCTCTATTACACCCAGTTATAATTGAAGTTTTGTGCTTCAGTAGCATCTAAAATTTAGTCTTCCTTTGAAACTATCAATCATTTACTGATAGTTTATTTATATAGTCACCTTTAGTAATGTCTTTTTTATCAAAAATTTCTTCTGGTATTGCAGGTTTAAAAATTGATTGACCACTTTTTGTCATAAAATTGCTTATAAAACTAGTATCCTCACCAGCCAAACAAAGGTCGCTGTGTTCTCTAAAATATTTTATGCTAAAACCACGTTCAATAATTTCTTTTAGAGGTTTTTCAAAAATATTTCCTATTTTAATATGTACATAAGGACAAACTAGAACATCACCTATTGGTGTAACATAGACTCTATTAACTGTTGTGCAGCCTAATATTTTTTCGTGATTTCTATCAAATGGGTTCCAAACATTTCTAACTAAATTTTTATATTCTTTTCTAATTTTTCTTAAGTATTCTCTGTCTTTATCATCACATATAATATCTTCAGCTTTTTGCCACATACCAGCTGGTACTGCAACGTTGAGTAATGTTTTATAGTTTTGGTCTTTAGAGTAATCTAATAATTGTTTAAGATGATCTGTGTGAGCATTATAATGACCAACAGTTATATTTAAATACGGGTCCATTCCAGCTTTTTGAACATGTTTTAAACCTTCCATTGCTCTACGCCATGAATCTTTTCTTCCACGTATTTCATCGTGTATTTTTTCATCCATACTATCGATGCTTACAGATACTCTACTTACATTTGCTTCAGCTAATCTTTTAGCCATTGACTCATCTAGATAATAACCATTTGTTGTAAGATACATGTAGAATCTCTCGGGTCTTATAGCCTCTAAAACTTTAAATAATTTTTTTGGTTGTAATAAAAGTTCTCCACCTTGCAAATCAAATTCAAAATATCCTAATTCATCAGCTTGATCAGCTAGACTTGCAATAGCATCATAATCTAGAAATTCTTTTACATGGTCCCCTTTTGGAGAATTTGTAAAACAATATTTACACCTTAGATTACAAGCATTATTAAAATTTAAATCTATACCTCTAGTTTTAGTTCCAACTTTGCCATCATTTTTTTGAACATAATCATAAAAAGCTTTTAATTTTTTTACTAATCTTGGTTTTTTTAGTAATGAGGAAGAGATAGGCATGATAAATTTATTTGTTTAAATTATATGACTTAATTACGTCGGGTAATATCAAAGTAAATTCCGCGCTGCAAGCCTTTTCTTTGTTAATAAATCCTATTCCCTCACATATTGCAAGGCCTCTATTGAAAGATTTAATTTTTGTTTCTATTTCCAATATAGATTCTGGAACAATCTTTTTTATAAATTTTAATTTATTGGCAGTGACCAAATATAATATCTTCCCCTTGTTGCCTGGTAATGTTAAAATTGAAAGTGCACTCATCTGAACCAAAGCTTCTATCTGCAACATACCCGGCATATTCGGATCGTTGGGCCAATGAACTTTGAAAAACCATTCATCTCCTGGAAGTTTTTTATATCCTTTTGCACTTACTCCTGGAAGCACTTCTGTTGCATGATCTATCATCAGATATGGCTCTCTATTCTGTTGATATTCTTTAATTTGTTTTTTAGTTAATTCCATAATTTTATTTTATTACTATAGATCTAGATAAGGATCTAATAATGTCATAACCATCCCAATGTAAGCTCATTGATAAGCTTTCACCAATAGGGACTATTCTGTCAATTCCCTCCAATCTATTTGCAATTATTATCTTTGAAAGGTCACTTTTTTTTATTCCAAAGTAAGTCATCGTCTGAAACCTATTATTAACAGCCTTACTTAACTCAGCCAAATTATTCAAACTATATTCATAAAAATATCCCCATTTACCCCGCTTCTTATCTAGTTGATTGTCAATTTTATTAAGCTGAACCGTATGAAGCTTATTATTATATATGTTAATTTTTTCTAAACTATTGTTGGTAGCTATATCTATACAAAGTTTATTAAACTTATCAATTATTGCTACGTCAGGTAACTCATATTTTGTTAAAATTTCATTTTTCATATGATTCCAAAAAACCTGAGATGCTTTTTTCATATCACTTTGGTTTCCGTTCCAAAAAATTATATGAGGTGATGAACATGCATTTTGATCCATGATGTAAGTGTCATTGTAAAATTTTTTACCTAATAGCTTTAAATTTTTTTTATTTAAAGATAAAATTTTCTTACTATTAATAACAGCAAATGAATATCTATCTGAAAAAGTTATATCAGTTGCATGAGGTTGAATTTTTGATTGACGAACTTGATTAATTGTTTCATCACCTCCCCATATAATTCTCATATCACAGTTTTCAGAAAAAAAATTTGTAATTTTGGTTTTTGTGTTTTCGTATCTTATAATTTTAATTAATCTAGAAACAAATTGAAATTTTTTATATTTAATTATTTTATTTAAATGTTTACAAATAATATTTATTTGCTCGAAATTATTTGAGGGGACCCTAACTATATTTGTATTTCCAGCAATTAATCCAAAAATTAAAGAATAAAAAAAATTTGTTGGGACATTTGATGGAGTAATATGAAAAATCATACCTCTACCAAGTCTTTTTTCATCTTTAACAAATTGTTGCTTAAATTTTTCTAAATTTTTTTTTCTACACCAAAATGATAGAGCTATTAAATCTGGAAAATTTCTTGCTTTTTTATCTTTAATTAACTGATTTGAAAAAAAGTCTAGAAAGTCAATAATATTACTTTCAAATATTGTATCTACTGTTTTGTAAATCTTATTATCACCAACCATGATTTCCAATTCTTTGAAGTTAAATTTAGACATTGCTGCAGCCTCTTATTTCTGAATTAGCAATTCTACCATGAATTCTAAAAGCTTTACCTTTAATGCCACACTTGCAATAATCGTAACCTAGCACTTCACCTATATCTTCTGTCAATATATTATGCCCTGGATAACTTGTGGGAATTAAAGAAATTAATTGTACTATACCTTTTCCTTTATCTTTTATATTAAAGTTTTGATCTCTAATCAAAATATCAGAAAAATCAGAGCAAATAAAAACATTGCAAGTTGGACATTCAAAAAAAATTGACCCTACTTGTTCAATCAATCCATAATAATTAATAACTTTCCGTATATTGTAGTTAGTTAATAATTTTTTTTTAAAAATTCTATTAGATATTTTCTTACTTTCTAATTTTTTCCATCCACCCCCATGAATTAAAACAGCATTTTCAAGGTTAATTTTTTTAATTTTAGCCAAGTGATAAAAAAAAGTTGAATAAATATCGCTGGTAAAACCAAAGATTAAAAATTTTTGATTTTTATATTTTTCTAAAAAATTAAATAATACTTTTTTGTCTAATTCATTATTTTTATTAAATAAATATTTATGATTACTTCCAAATAATGAAAATCCTAATATAGCAGCAGTTTTAGCATTAAAATTAAATCTGTTAAAAATAGGATTTTGTCCAATTATTAACATTGGCATTCTGTCTTTTCCTACAAAACTTGTGAAAATTTTACTAAGCGCTAACCTCTGATTAGATGCATTATTTTTATCTAAAAAAATTTTAGAAGTTTTGTTTCCAGTAGTGCCTGAAGATCTCAGTATTTTGAAAATATCTTTTTTTTTAATACTTTTTAGTTCAATTTCTTTAAATAGTCTTGCAGGAATAAATGGTAGATTTGCAATGGGGTAGTTTTTATCAATTTTATAATCAAGGTTTATTAAAATTTTTTTATAGGTAGGTGATTTTTTATAGTGAAGTTTAGTAAGACGGTTAATTCTTTTATAAAAAACTTTATTTTTTTCATCTTCATTTAAAATAAAAGGATTGGTATTTAAAAAATTAATATCATTTTTCATATCTAAAATAGAACCTTGTTAGAAGAATTAATCTTAAACTCTTGGATTAAATTTAGATTTATAAATCTAGGATTAATTTTTAAAACTTTTGATAGTTTTTTTAATATTTCTGCTTTATTCAGTTTTTTATCTATATAGTTAATCATCAAACAATCATCTATATTTTTGCAAATTACTTTATGACCCATTTTTTCAATTATTAATTCCACCTCATCTAAACTTATCCTATTTCCAAATATTTTTATAAATCTTTTTGTTCTCCCAACAATAAAATAAAATTTTTCTTCGTCAAATTTTGCTAAATCTCCAGTATTAATTATCTTATTATTTTCATCACCCTTTTTTAAATCTGATAAGGAATTTGCGTATCCTAAACAAACATTGCTTCCTTTATACATTAGCTCACCTATTTGATTGTCTTTTTTTATAATTTTTCCATTATCATCGATTAAAAAAAAAGATCCTCCTTCTATTGGTTTGCCAATACTGCCAACCTTACTTAAAGAATATTTGGAATCTAAAATAGACATTCTTGCTGTTCCTTCTGTTTGACCATACATTGAAAAAAAATTTATCTTATTTTTTTTTGAAAATTTAGAAATTTCAATGAAAGTTTTTTCATTTAAACGTCCACCAGCCTGAGCAATGAATTTTAAACCACCATGAAATAGTTTAGCTAATCCTATTTTTGAGATTAATTCATAAGTAAATGGAACTCCATAAATTGTTTTAGGTAAATATTTTTTATATTTATCCCAAAAACTTTTTTGTAATACTGAATCTTCATTTAGTATAATTGTTGATCCTACGAATAGATGTGTATTAATTATTGAGAGTCCAAATGTGTAGCTTATCGGCAATGTTGTTATTGTTGAATAATTTTTTTTTATCCTAAGTCCTTTTATTATACTTTTTGTATTAGACTTATAATTTTCGTACGACTGTCTAACAAGTTTTTTAGTTCCTGTAGTTCCTGATGTGGTAAGTAAAATTAATAAATTTTTATTTACTTTTAATTTTAAAAATTTTTTTTGAGAAAAAATACTATAATTATAAAAATCTAATTCTTTTTTATATTTGTTATTTTGAATTTTATTTTTCGAAAAAATATAATTTGGCTTGTACTCTATTATCAAATTTTTTAATAATAGATGTTCTATATTTTTATCTATGAAATGTATTACACAATTATTTTCTAAGGCTGCTAAATAGAATATAATAGTTTCAAGGTTATTTCCTGATAAAATAAAAACTAGTGATTTTTTTTTGATTTGTTTGCCAACAATTTTTGAAAATTTTTCAATTTCAGTATATGTAAATTTATCATTGTTATGATCTATAATTGCTATTTTTTTACCATAATATTTTATCTTATTTAAAAAATTCACCATAATCTTTTTGATCAATGTTGTGTTTTTATCTTTTTTTTCAGATAACATAAAATAAAAAATAAACTAAAATGTAAAACTATGTCTTTTAACCTTTAGCTAAAAATAATTTTATTTTTTAAAATGAAATTTTAAAGATTTACTAAAACTGGAATATATCAATTAATATTAACAACCTACTACTTAAAAAAATTCATTTCTGGCTTCTCTTTATCAATTGATGACTAATAGTTGGCTAAAAATTTGATTTATGCGTCTGAACTATAACAATATCTCTTTTGTCATTGACTGATATTTTTTCTCTTCCATGCAAAAAACGTTTATTATCAATCATTATAATATCGTTTTTTTTCCAATTAATTCCATATGTTATTTTCTTTGATTTTTTTTTTATTTCATTAATTATTTTTTTTGGTATTTCCTTACCACCACGTAAGGTTCTACCAAACATTTGTGGTTCTGACCTCAATGTAACAAATAGATGGTTTGCAAATGCCAGTTTTTCATTTTGTCTCAATAGCTCTACGGCAAACTTTGAATAGTTAAATTCTATTAATGATTTTTTATAGTTAATAATGCAATTTTCTACCCCTGGATAAGGTAGCAACCATTTTTTTGATTTTTTATCTAAAGCTTTGTTTTCAAATGGAATCTTTAGTTTGTAATGAATTGGGTTAGCCAAAAAAAATTCTTTGGTTTTTAAATCTAGGCTATCCCACAATTGTACACCATCACACAAAATTGTTTTACCCCCCTTTTTTTGAGGAGGAGTTATGCAAATAAACCATATCAGATCTGGAACTGATGGTGAAAAACTTGCCTCGCTATGTAAGTCTATTTTTTTTGTACCACTATCAACATTTCTTATATTTTTTTTTTCAAATCTTTTTTTTCTTCTTATCGCATCGTTAGCATATCGAGTTGTAAATTTGTCTGTAAATTGATTTATATTTTGAATATCAAAATTAAAATTTCTTAATAGTAAAATTCCTTTTTTATTAAATTCATTCTTTATTTTTTTTATATCAAGTTTTAAAATATTTCTTTTATCTTCCTTGCTTGAAAATATAAATTCTTCTTTAAATAAATTTGAAGTTATTTTTGTGTTTATTGCCTTTGACATTTATAAATTAGGTTTTTCCTTTAACAAATAAAAACAATCTTTTTGTAATTTAACTTTTAAAAAATCAAAGATAGTCTTTGTTTTGATTGAATATAACTTTTTACCATTATGTAAAACTTTATTTAATATTTTTTTATTTGAAAACTTTCTATTATTTCCCTCAATATCATTAATTATATTTTTATTCAAATATCTTACAAATCCAATAATAGGTAAATTAAGATTTTTTTTATTAACTATAATCTTTCCCTTGTAATGTTTGAAATATCTATGGGGCACACCAACCATTTGCTCTACGTAATGAACATATGTCATATATCTTAAGTCTACTCCAATAAATAACATTTTTGCATTAAGTTTTGTTAAAACGTCAAAAGGAGAGTCTATTCCATAGGCAGACGCTGTTTTTCGATTACAAATTTCTTTGGCATTTTTACCTATTGCAGATATTGAAGCAATTGGATTTAAACTTCTAATAGAATTTTTTAAACCAGTGATATACCTTGAATATATACCTATTTTTGGTGTCACAGAAGATTTTTTTAAATCGAAGATTCTTTTTTTATTAAACTCCCAATAAAATGATGGCACACATATTGTTCCACTATCTCCAATTATAGATGTTATTGAATTATGTAAAATATTTATAGATGACTTTAGGTCTATCTTGTTAAAACCAACATTACTTAAATTTGAGTGGACTAAAACAGTATCACCATTTTTTATTCCTAATTTTTTAATATTCCTAATTAGTTTTTTTTTTTGAGAAAGATGTTTTTCCATTTCGATAAAAATCTAGTTTAAATTTATTGTCTTTACCTAAACATACATAACTTAAATAAAATATATCATTTAAAAATTTTTTTCAGTGCATAAATCAAGCCAATTGAGCTATTAGTACTGGTCAGCTACACGCATTACTGCGCTTCCA
>MDSY01002640.1_pt1 | contig 29132 bp, 21 predicted proteins | sample 811131 | NCBI WGS metagenome assembly MDSY01 (sample SAMN05326643, study PRJNA326480) | marine metagenome | isolation source: seawater | place: Atlantic Ocean: South West | collected 2010
ATCATAAAAGTCCCGTGCGGTAGCTTGACGCTGCTTTGTCTCCACCTTAGAGAAATCCCACGTCTTAGAACTTATAACATTTAGCGGTTGTAGCTCAGTTGGTTAGAGTACCGGCCTGTCACGCCGGGGGTCGCGGGTTCGAGTCCCGTCAACCGCGCCAATATTTTCTCAGTATTTTGTGATGATCTACCACGCAATCGGACGTGGGTTAATTGCGTTTTGAGCTATGTTACGCGTAGAGCTGGTGCAATATTCGCGCCCAGCTGCGAATACCCTTGTGAAAGCTGCGCAGGTCATATTTTTCATTTGGGCTGTGGATTGCGTCATTGTCGCGTGCAAAGCCAATCAGCATGGAATCCATACCCAGAATCGACTTGAAATGCCCGGCAATTGGGATTGAGCCGCCGCAACCGACAAAGGCCGCAGCCTTTGGCCATTCATCCGACAAGGCCAAACGGGCGGCTTCAAAGGCGGGATTGTCGACTGCCATTTCTGAGCTCGCAGAAGTGCCATGGCCCTTAAATTCTACGGTGCAATCTGGTGGTAATATCGCTTGCACCATTGAGCGGAAGTTTTCACGAATGGCATGCGGATCTTGCTGACCCACCAGTCGGAACGAGATTTTGGCGCTGGCTTGGCTTGGCAATACTGTTTTGAAACCTGTGCCGGTGTAGCCGCTCCAAAGTCCGTTGACCTCACAGGTGGGGCGCGACCAGAGCATCTCCAGCGCCGTGCGGCCCTTTTCACCGGCCAGCTCCGACATGCCAACTTGGCCCAAAAATTCACCCGAATTAAAATTCAACCCGTGCCATTGGGTGGCGATTTCTGGCGTGAGGTCCGGCACACCGTCATAAAAGCCCGGAATGGTGATGCGGCCCGTGTCATCGTGCAGGGCTGCAATGATTTTAGCCAAGACACGTGCTGGGTTCATAGCGACCCCGCCGTACATGCCAGAGTGCAAATCTTTGGAGGGGCCGGTGACGGTCAACTCTTCGCCCAAAAGTCCGCGCAAACGGGTGACGATGCCCGGCGTGTCATCGCCAAATAGACCAGTGTCACAAATTAGAGCGATATCTGCGGTTAATTCTGTGGCATTCTCGGTCATGAAGTGCACCAAAGACGGGGAACTGGATTCTTCTTCACCTTCGAAAAATAGGCTGATCTTGCCGGGTAGGGTACCATGAACAGCTTTCCACGCGCGGCAGGCCTCCACGAAGGTCATCAACTGGCCTTTGTCGTCAGAAGATCCCCGGGCGCGGATCACCGGGCCCAAATTGCCGGCTTCGAGCACTGGCTCAAACGGTGGGCTGTCCCAAAGATCCAACGGATCCACCGGTTGTACGTCATAATGGCCGTAAAACATCACATGTGGGCCCGCGTTACCGGCATTGGCCCCCGTATGGGCCACAACCATCGGATGGCCAGGAGTTGATCTTTTGCTGGCGTCAAAGCCAATTGATTTGAGATCCTCAACCAGCCAATTGGCGGCCTGATCGCAGTCAGCCTTATAGGCGGGATCGGTCGAAATACTTGGGATGCGCAGCAGATCAAATAGATGCTGGGTGGTACTCTCAATATGGGTGTCGATATGGGCTAAAACGGGATCTAGCTTGGGTGCAGACATGGAACCTCCGGGGGAAATGTTTAACTCGAATCTAGCGACCAAGGGCCTGAGGTCTAGCCCCATAATTCAATCGAATCGGATTGGTTAATTCAATTTTTTCCAAAATTACCGCAATTTGGCGTGAAATCAGTAAAATATGGCCAAAATTTATTGGCTATTACCCGCCTATGGCCCGAGTTCATGCGCTGTGACACTATATTTTTCGACCGGATGTTGTTAACGATTGTTCAGAGCTTTCAGCGGACGACGTTAGGACCGATGGCGCGTTAACGATTAGGGCAGGTGCATGATTGGCCTGAGATCATCACGATTGGCGAATGTTAAGAAAGCGTTAAAGCTTAAGGGCTTTGATGACTTTGAAGTGCGACTTGGCGATATTATGCGCGGTGAGCGTGCGACGCGCGGCAAATCCTTGATGGATGTGCAGCGTGAACTTAAAATCAAAGCAGCCTATATTGCAGCGGTGGAGGACGCAGATCCTTCGGTTTTTGACACGCCAGGCTTTATCGCGGGGTATGTGCGTTCCTATGCCAAATATCTGGGTATGGACGCTGAAGAAGCCTTTGATCTGTTCTGCAAAGAAAGTGGCTTTAAGCCGATTCACGGCATGTCGGATAAGGCTTTGCCAAATCGCTTGAGCCGCGAACAGAGATTGGCCGCCTCCGCAGCGCGGCCCTCGGGCGGGTTAGGGGCCTCGACCACGTTATTTTTGCCGCCGCGGGAAAGTTTTTTTAACCGTGTTGATATTCGTGCGATCTTCTCATCCTTGGTTTTGGTGTTCCTTTTGGGGGGCCTTGGCTATGGCGCGTACACCGTGGTGCAGAAAATCCAACGGGTGCAAATGGTGCCGGTTGAACAACCGCCTTTGGTGGCGTCAGACCTTGATCCGTTGCGGCCCCGCGTCTCGGCGGATTTGAGTTCTGGGCAAGTCAGCCTAAGCAGTGATGAAATCTATAGCCGCATTTACCGACCACAGGCCTTAGATAGGCCCGTTCTGGTGCCGCGTGATGGTGCTATTTCAAACCTAAACCCAAACGAACAGGGGGCATTTGCCTTTTCCATACCCGCCCAAGTGGCGGCCATGGACACTACCACCAACGACACGCTGCAATCGGTATTAGCCGCTGTTGTGACACCAGCCGCACCACCTGCTTTGCAATTGGTTGAACCTCTGCCTGATCCGGTGCGGCTGGTGGCTGAGCAAGGCGTGTGGTTGCGGGTGAAGGATGCGGATGGCTCAATCATTTTTGAGCAAATTATGGATGCAAAAAATACCTTTGACGTGCCGTTTTCGGATCGGCCGGCGGTAATTGAGCGGGCTGGAAACTCTGGAGCCTTGTTCTTTTTGGTCAATGGAGAATTATACGGACCAGCCGGAAACGGGGCGCGAACGGCCAAAAATATTGAGCTGTCACCGGAAAACCTAACGCAAACCTATGATCTTTATAAGCCAGATCAGCAATCTTCCTTTTATAGCTTTCTACTTGATCTTGAAGCTGAGGGCGCGAGGCAATAGAGATTGCGCAACTGGCCCTGATTGGAATTTCATTATGTTTGTCAACCACATTCGCCCTTGGCGCAACATCTACCGTCGTAAAAGTCGGCAGATTATGGTGGGCTCTGTGCCTGTTGGCAGCGATGCTCCGATCACTGTGCAAACCATGACCAACACGCTAACCACTGATGTGGCAGGGACCATAGCACAAATTCAAGCCTGTGCTGATGCTGGAGTGGATATTGTACGGGTCTCGGTGCCTGATGAGGCTTCGTCAAAGGCGCTGAAAGAAATTGTGCGCGAAAGCCCGGTGCCGATCGTGGCGGATATTCACTTTCACTATAAGCGTGGCATCGAAGCGGCAGAGGCTGGGGCGGCCTGCCTGCGGATCAACCCGGGCAATATTGGCAGCAAAGCGCGGGTGCTTGAGGTTATCAAAGCTGCCAGAGATCACGGGTGTTCCATGCGTATTGGGGTGAATGCAGGCTCACTCGAAAAGCATTTGCTAGACAAATACGGCGAGCCTTGCCCTGACGCGATGGTTGAAAGTGGATTGGCGCATATCAAAATTCTCGAAGACAATGACTTTCTTGATTTCAAAATCAGTGTGAAAGCCAGTGATGTCTTTATGGCTGCTGCTGCCTATCAAGCTCTCGCGGATGCCACAGATGCGCCGATTCACCTTGGGATTACCGAGGCGGGGGGGCTAATGTCAGGCACGATCAAATCTGCGATTGGCCTTGGCAATCTCCTGTGGATGGGCATTGGCGATACCATACGTGTCAGCTTGTCCGCCGATCCGGTGCAGGAGGTCAAGGTTGGGTATGATATTCTGAAGTCACTTGGCCTGCGTCACAGGGGCGTAAATATCATCTCTTGTCCCAGCTGCGCGCGCCAGGGCTTTGACGTTATCAAAACCGTTGAAACTTTAGAACGGCGTTTGGAGCATATCAAAACCCCAATGTCGCTTTCGATCATTGGTTGTGTGGTCAATGGGCCGGGCGAAGCTTTGATGACGGATGTGGGCTTTACCGGCGGTGGCAACGGGTCTGGCATGGTCTATCTGGCCGGCCAACAAAACCATAAGTTGTCGAATGAGCAGTTGGTGGAGCATATTGTAGAGCAGGTTGAAACCCGTGCTGCGGTTTTGGATGCCCAAGCGTCTGCTGCGGCCTTGGCCGAAAGTTAAGGCGTCTCAACCGAGTCTAAAATATCCTGAGCCCTTTGCCATGCGGTGGATCCGCTCGGCAATATCACTTCAGCCTTTTTGGCTTGGAGGGCTGCATTTTTGAGATCACCCAAAAGCGCATAGCGTTCGGCAATTGCCAAAACCGCTTGGCCCTGCTTGCCGGCACGGGCAAAGGCTGTTCCGATGTCACGTAAAATTCTGGCGTCTTGATTATCGAGGCTACGGGCTTTTTGTAAAATTTTGAGTGCTTTTGCATTGGAAGTTTTTGTATTAGCCACCAGCAAGGATCGACCATAGCCCCCCAAAATGAGCGCGTTTGACGGCGCTAAGCGTGCTGCCGTGCCATAGGCCATAATCGCGGTGGCATATTGATGGCTTTCCAGCAGGATCTGGCCTTGGAGCTCATGGTAGTAGGGGTCATTGGGATGTGCTGCGATCAATTGAGCTATGTTTTTGGTAGCTAAGGCCGTCCGACCGCTGCGATGATTGGCGATTGCTTGGCACATTAGGTCTATCTCAGTGTTGCCTTTGGCTTGGTCCAAAGTCCATTTTGGTACACGCAGAAACCCCGATAATTTGGCTTGGATCCGGTTGAACCAATAGGCTTGGGAGGGAGAGGGCACAAAACGGCTGGCACCTGCTGCATAGGCATCAATGGTACGCATGCGGTCACGGTTCAGGGGGTGGCTGCGGGTGTAAGGATCTCGGCGTTCTTCACTGAGCGTGATCTGACCGCTGAAAATCTGGAACACGTCCGACATTGCAGCTGGATTTATTTGTGCTTGGGTCAGATAGCGCAAGGCTGATTGATCGGCAGATGCTTCCTCAACCCGGGAATGGGCCAGCAAAACCCGATTTGCCGAACCAGTGGCGCCCAAAGCAATTCCGACAGCTGCCTGCGATTGACCCCCGGCGATTGCGGCGGCTGCGACCAAAGCTCCAAAACCTACGGTCCGTTTGGCGCGTTTCATATTGGCCACGCGCCGCGCGATATGACCGTTGGCGATATGGGCAGCCTCATGGGCGATGACAGATTGCAGTTGATCTGCATTTTGAAGCTTCAACACCAAGCCCGCGTGAATGAATATGTGATTATGATCGATCACGAAGGCATTTAGGGACATATCATTGACAATGAATACTTTGACACCCCCACTGTTGAGCCCGGCGGCGCGCAAAATTGGGTTGGCCAACTTCTGCAATCCATGCTCAATGTCCGGATCGCGCAAAAGGCCAACACTTTGTGCCATGGTGGCGTTCACAGTCAGTACGATTGCGACTAAAATGGCTTTTAAACGGGTGTTCGACATTAGCGATTCCTTGGGTAATTCGCACCCATAAACTAGAAGGTAAAGGCATGATACTCTCAAAACGCAGCAAAATTGATCCTTTCATTGTTATGGATGTGATGGAAGCCGCACGGGCGGCAGAGGCGGAAAATCGCCGAATTATACATATGGAAGTTGGACAACCCAGCACCCCTGCGCCCCTCCAAGCCCGCCAAGCGGTAGTTGAAGCTTTGCAGCGTGATCCTTTGGGCTATACCGTGGCTCTTGGGCTTCCGGATTTACGTCAAGGCATCGCACGGCTTTATATGCAGTGGTATGGGGTGGATTTGGATCCCAATCGGGTTGCGGTGACCTCAGGCTCTTCAGCTGGTTTTTTATTGGCCTTTACTGCGCTGTTTGATCCCAGTGCACGGGTGGGGATCGCGGCCCCCGGCTATCCGTCTTACCGGCAAATTCTCAAGGCATTGTCGTTGCAGCCAGTGGACATTCCTACCCATGCGGAAAGAAGCCATCAGCTGCGCGTGGAGGATGTGGCCGTCCATCCATTGGATGGGCTGTTGGTGGCGTCTCCAGGAAATCCTACCGGAACCATGCTGGACAAAACTGCGCTGAAAGCACTGGTCGAGCATGCTGAGGAGCGGAGCATTGGGTTTATATCTGACGAAATTTACCATGGAATTGAATATGATAAAAAAGCCGTCACTACTTTGGAAGTGACGGATAGCGCCTATGTGATCAATTCGTTTTCCAAGTATTTTTCGATGACTGGCTGGAGAGTTGGTTGGTTGGTGGTGCCGGAAGATCATGTTCGCAGCATTGAACGTTTGGCGCAAAATATGTTCATCTGCCCGCCGCATGTGAGCCAAATAGCCGCTTTGGCGGCTTTGGACTCTGGGGATGAAATGACAAAAAATTTGGCCGTTTATGCGGAAAATCGTAGGTTGATGCTGGTGGGTCTGCCACAAGCAGGGATTGCCAAAATTGCACCGCCCGACGGGGCCTTTTATATCTATGCTGATATCTCGGAATTTGGTGTCGACAGCCGAACCTTCGCTGCGGAGGTTTTGGCGGAGGCTGGTGTGGCGTTGACGCCGGGTTTGGATTTTGATCCTCTGCGTGGAGGCCAAACAATCCGGATGTCCTATGCGCAGTCAACCAATGAAATTGTGGAAGGATTGCGCCGGTTGAAAGCCTTCATGCAGGCCCGCTTCCTATGATATTTGGGCAGAACTTGGCCGGCTTGAACCCACGTTGTGCATTTGTGCAGCTTGCCGCGCATGAACAACGCAATCGTGTTTTGACCTGAGCCGGCGCACATCATATAGAAATATAAATACCGGGAAAAATGATCCATGCCAAGCTTAAGTGCCATCAGAAATTTCATAGCGTGGCTCTGCCTTCGGGCAGGGATGTTTGTGCTGCGCATTTTTGGTGCGATCTTCTCGACAATGACCCTTGTGGCCATCTTTGGGTCTTTGGTGTTGGGGGCGGTGTTTGTCATCTATGGAAAAGGCTTGCCGGGCCATGATGAATTGGCCAGTTACCAGCCCAAAACCATCAGCCGTATTTATGCCGGTGAAGGTCATATCATTGATGAATTTGCTACCGAGCGTCGTTTATTTGCCGCCGCTGATGAAATTCCTGATTTGGTGAAAGCGGCCTTCATTTCGGCAGAGGATAAAAATTTCTACAGCCACGCAGGCTATGATCCAGCTGGGATGGCCGCCGCTCTGCGAGATGCTATTGTGTCTCGAGGGAAGAACATGCGTGGAGCCTCGACCATCACGCAGCAGGTAATGAAAAACTTTCTACTGGACGGTTCGCGCTCTGTGGAACGCAAGATCAAGGAAATCATTTTGGCCACGCGCATTGAAGGCACCTTGAACAAGGATGGCATTCTGGAGCTTTATCTTAATGAGATTTTTTTAGGTCAAAACTCATTTGGCGTGGCCGCGGCTGCGCAGACCTATTTCAACAAATCTCTGAAGTATCTTTTACCGGAAGAGGTCGCCTATCTTGCGACCCTGCCAAAGGCACCCTCGCAATATCACCCTGTGCGCCAGCGTGAGCGGGCCGTGTTGCGGCGCAATTTCGTGTTGCGTGAGATGAATGAGAATGGATTTTTGTCAGATTTTGCCTATGATCTGGCTCGCAAACAGCCTTTGAGAACCGTACAAAATGGGGACTTTCCGAGTTTTCGCAGTGGCCTGCCACCGCGCGATTATCCGACTGACGAAATTCGCCGGCAATTGACCCGCGATTTTGGGGAGGCTGAATTTTTTACCGGTGGCTATTCCGTTCGCGCCACGATTGACCCAACCTTGCAAGAGGTTGCGGCCCAAAGCCTGCGTTTGGGTTTGGAGAATTACGACCGTGCTCAGGGTGTCTATCATGGTGCTGGGCTGTCGATTGCCGCAGATCTGCTCGGCACATGGCGCGATGTATTACAAGGCCTGACCATACCGCGCGATATCACCATCAATCAAAAATGGCGCCCCGCTGTGGTGTTGGAGCTGTTAAAGAACGATGCGCGTTTGGGCATTGAGGGTCTGGCGGGCGACGCGCATATCCTGTCGGCCAAAGATGTGACATGGGCTAAAAAACAGAAAAGTGATGGCAGTATCAGCCGCAACACTGTCAAGCAAGTCAAGGATCTGCTTTCGGTGGGGGATGTCATTCTGGTTGCGCCAATTTTGGATGAAACCGATGGCACTTTTATCAACTGGTCACTACGCCAAGTACCTAAAATTCAGGGCGGATTTGTGGCCATGGATGTGCACACCGGTCGCGTGATGGCGATGCAGGGTGGGTTTTCTTATCAGCATTCTGTGTTTAACCGTGCCACTCAAGCCAACCGGCAGCCCGGCTCCTCGTTCAAGCCTTTTGTCTATGCCGCAGCTCTTGATAGCGGCTATAGCCCTGCGACCTTAGTGATCGATGCGCCAATTGAGGTGGATACGCCACAGGGACTATGGCGACCAAAAAACTATTCTGACAAATTCTATGGGGCAAGCCCGGTGCGCTTGGGCATTGAGCAATCGCGTAACTTAATGACTGTGCGTTTGGCACAAGAACTGGGCATGGAGACCATCGCGACCTATGCAGAGAAATTCGGTGTTTACGACAATATGAATCCCTATTTGTCGGCCTCGCTCGGATCGGAAGAAACCACGCTTTACAAAATGGTCTCTGCTTATGCGATGTTCGCTAATGGTGGCGAGCGGGTACAACCAACCTTGGTCGACCGTGTACAAGACCGCAGCGGGAAAACCGTATTTTTACACGATGAGCGCAGCTGTAATGAGTGTAAAGTCAGTGATCTTATGGCGGGGTGGCTGCCGACGATTGTGTCGAACCGTGAACGGGTGATGGATCAGGTCACTGCCTATCAGCTGACCTCCATGATGGAAGGCGTGGTGCAACGCGGTACGGCGAGCCGTACGGTAAACCTTCCTGTGCCTGTGGCTGGCAAGACAGGTACGACCAATGAGGCTAAAGACGTTTGGTTTTTGGGGTTTACAAGCAATATCGTGGCGGGCTGCTATATGGGGATGGACCAGCCAGCGCCTCTGGGCCGCGGGGTAGGTGGCGGTGGTATGTGTGGGCCGGTATTCAACCGTTTCATGGAAGTGGCTATCGAGCGCTATGGTGCCGGTGAATTTACAGTACCGGAAAATGGCACATTCATCAATATTGACCGATTCACCGGTACGCGTTTGCAAGAGGGCGCTGAGGGGGACCATGTGGTGGCTGAGTTTTTCCGAGAGGGCAGCGAGCCCATTTTTGGTGTGGCCTTCGATGGAGGCTTTCAGGTGAGTGGCAATATGCCAATGTTTGAGCCGGGCGAGACTGAGGTGATGCAACAGGTCATCACCTCATCGGGCCGGACGATAACAGTGGCGCCACAGGCCTCCTTCGGATCAATCTCTTCTGGCGGACTCTACTGAGGAAAATCACCGCTGCTGCTTGGCAAGGGTGGCTGGCTTGGATAGACCACTCACAACTCAATTTTAATGATCCGGTAGGTTTGATATGCGCGCAGAAATGACAAATGTGGTGGGAGCCATAGAGAAATCCCTTGCGCTTTTGGCCAAGCGTTTGGATTATGAAACCGCACCTTATCGGTTGGAAGAATTCAATGCGATAATTGAAGATCCTAGCCTTTGGGATGATCAAGAGCGTGCGCAGAAGTTGATGCGCGACCGGCAGTTACTGGTGGACGCGATGTCTATCTATGAGGGTATCAAACAAGATCTATCGGACAATCTGGAAATGATTGAACTTGGCGAGTTGGAAGAAGATCTCGAGGTGGTGAAAGACGCAGAAAACGCGCTGAAGGCTCTTGCAAAAACTGCTGGTGAAAAAGAGCTAGAAGCGCTCTTGGATGGAGAGGCTGACAGTAATGACACCTTCTTGGAGATTAACTCTGGCGCTGGGGGTACTGAGAGCTGCGACTGGGCTTTGATGCTGGCCCGCATGTATGTGCGGTGGGCTGAGAAGAAGGGCTATACAGTCGAACTGCAATCAGAGACCGCAGGCGAAGAAGCCGGTATTAAGTCCGCATCTTATAAAATCACTGGGCACAATGCCTATGGTTGGTTGAAGTCCGAGTCCGGCGTGCATCGCTTGGTGCGCATCAGCCCCTTTGACGCTGCGGCCAAACGGCATACGTCTTTTTGCTCGATTTGGGTTTATCCAGTGGTGGATGACAATATTGATATCGAGGTTAACTCTTCTGATATTCGTCTGGACACCTATCGTAGTTCGGGTGCTGGTGGTCAGCACGTGAACACAACTGATTCTGCCGTGCGCATCACTCACTTTCCGACCGGAATAGTGGTGACCAGTTCCGAAAAATCACAACACCAAAACCGGGATATTGCGATGAAAGCTTTGAAGTCACGCCTGTATCAAATGGAGCTGGACCGTCGCAACGCTGTGATCAATGAAGCCCATGACAATAAGGGCGATGCAGGTTGGGGCAATCAAATCCGCAGCTATGTGTTACAGCCCTATCAGATGGTGAAAGACCTGCGCACCTCTTATGAAACTTCTGATACAAAAGGCGTGTTGGATGGCGATTTGGATGGGTTGATGGCGGCTACTTTGGCTATGAATGTCTCTGGTAAATCGCGGGCTGACGCAAAGGGCGAATAGAAACAAAAAAGGCGTGGCCAAGGCCGCGCCTTTTTTAAATATTGAAACTTAGCTTTAGTCTTTCAGAGCCGCAGGGGCTTCTGCTTTTTTGGCTGAGCCTGGGTTCAGTGGATCATCTTGGCGTTGCACGGAGCCTTCAAAATGTGCGCCGCTTTCAATCGCGATGGTCTTGTGGATGATGTCACCTTCAACCTGCGCGGTTGAAGTCAGACGGACTTTCAAGCCACGTACACGGCCGATTACATGGCCATTAACCACAACTTCATCAGCAATTATTTCGCCTTTAACCGTGGCACCTTCACCAATGGTCAGCAGATGCGCGCGGATGTCACCATCAACACGACCTTCAACCTGAATGTCACCTGTGGTTTTCAGGTTTCCCATGATTTGAAGATCCGAAGACAGGATCGACGCAGGCGGTTTCGCCTTTGGTGCGGCCGGTTTGAATTCTGCCGCAGGTTTATTGATAGGCGCGGCCGATGCCGCAGCTACGGTATCAGGTTTTGTTATTGGGTCATTTATTTTGCTTTTAGAAAACATCTCTTCCTGCCTTGATATAGATCATCGGATTAACGTCTTTACCGTTTACACGCACTTCATAATGAAGATGAACGCCGGTTGATCTTCCAGAGTTTCCCATATCGCCGATCCTTTGTCCACGGGAAACGCGTTGGCCTTTTTTTACGCGGATTTTTGCCATGTGAGCATAGCGGGTTTCGATATCAAAGGCATGTTTGACATAGACAACACGGCCATAGCCACTGCCCCATTCTGCGCGCGTCACCACACCATCAGCGGTGGCATAAATGGGGGCTCCGCTTTTTGCGGCAAAGTCAGTGCCGCGGTGCATTTCGCCCCAACGAGGGCCGTAACCACTGGTAAAACGAAAGGTTCCTTTGACCGGCATAGCGAAGGGAGCTCTTTCAGCGGCGATACGATAGATGTTGAGATTGTCGAGTTGATTTAAAATATTATTGGCCCGATTAACCGTGGGATCCACAACATCCAAGCCATCTGGCATGTAGGAGATGGGCGACATGGCCCCGCCTTGGCCGGAATAGCCGCGCTTGATTTGTTCCAGTAAACGATCGATGTTCAAGCCCGCATTGCGAAACATTTTATCCAAGGGCTTGACTGATATTGTCATTGCATCTTCAAGCTGGCGGAAAATTTGATCGGCTTTTTCTTCAAGAAATTGAATTTCCAACTCAAGGCTGGCCATTTGATCATGGGCTCGCAGCGACCGGGCGTGTGCGTAGTCGCGTTGTTGGGAGACATCGGCCAAGGTATCGTTCACATAATCCATGGTGCTTCCAATGGCCTGAGCGGTATTTGCATCGGTGGCTATGCCATTTTCAGGATCAATTTGCGTGGCTGTGGCGTCCAATTCTATCTGTAGGATCTCGCGTTTATTCGTGGAGCGGCGCAGAGTGGCTTGCATTACATCGATGCCGCGCTCTAGTTCGCGACGGTGATCTTCGGAGGTGAGCAGCGCGGACTGCATGCTTGAGACCTGCTCCAGAGCGGTGTTAAAACGCTGTTGGGCGGCCAATGCTTCTTGTGAGCGATTGTCGCGTTCTGAGGCGAGCGCGTTTAGGCGTTCTTCATAAATGGCTTGATCCCGGCGCGCCTGATCACGAAAATTACCAGAACCGATGGTGTCGAGTAAGACAATGGCCGTTGCGATGATTGCCCAGCCGATGAAGGCTGCAGATCCCAATATAGCTATAATCTGAGAGATGGGGGAAAGGTGCATAAACCGTGTTTCGGAATCTGTTCTTAAAAATAGCCGTTTTTCAGGCATCATGCGTTCTAGAAAGTGATGCAACCGAAGCCGAAGTTTGGTGAACAAATCTCGATCCTTTCTTGAATTAGTCTCCGCATGCGGCGCCTAGAGTTACTGATAGACAACCGGCCAATCTGCTGCAATGAATTTGATTTCTTAATTTGCATCAAATTGTCCAAAGTCACTATAAACGGCGTAATTACGCCAATAGGGTTTAGCGCATAGCGGGCGGAGGTAGCATTTCATCAGCTAAGGGCCAATAAAAATCAGGTGCAATCCCTGCTTCAGCGCGTTTTGCCTCGTTGAAGGGCGGTTTGAGCGCGCCGTGAAAGTATTGACGTACCAGCGCATGAAATTTTGGCTTGGGGTCAATATTGTCTCTGCCACATAAGAAATGAAACCATTTGGAGCCATAGGCCACATGGGCGACTTCTTCGGCATAGATAACGTTTAAGGCATCAACCACCTGTTGGTCTTTGGCATTTTCAAAAATGCGGATCATGCTTGGGGTGACGTCGAGGCCACGCGCTTCCAGCACCATAGGCACCACAGCCAAGCGGCCCAAGAAATCTTCCGCAGTATCTTCGGCCGCGCGCCACATTCCGGCATGGGCGACCATGGCGCCATAAAAGCTGCCATGCACTTTAAGACAGTCGCACATCAAGTTAAAATGTTTACTTTCTTCATCGGCGGCTTTCACCCAATCATCATAATATCCGATGGGCATGGGCGTGGCGCTAAATCGCGCAATCAGGTCCCAGTGCAGATCTACCGCATTTAGCTCTATATGGGCCACGGCATGCAAAAGCGCATTGCGACCTGCTTCTGATCCGGTTTTGCGGCGTGGCACGTCGCGTGGGGCCACCAGCTCGGGCTTATCGGGTCTGGCGGGCATATCTGGCGGGGAGGCGGGGCCAATCTCAACGGGCATATCTGCGTGACGATGTTCAAACCACTGCGCTGCCAACCTGCGCGACAGAATCGTTTTTTCCCGACTGTCTGAGGTGGTCAGGACAGCGCAGGCCATTTCTGACAATGGCATCATGAGTTTAACGCTGTCACAGTGGCCAATACATCTTTCACATGACCGGGCACTTTGACCTTGCGCCAAATATGGGCAATTTCACCCTGTGGGTTGATCAAAAACGTCGCACGTTCAATGCCCTTATAGGTTTTGCCATACATCTGTTTTTCGACCCAAGTACCGAAAGCCTCACAAAGGCTTCCATCTTCATCGGAAATCAAGTGAATTTGCAGGCCATATTTACAAATAAAATTGTCATGCTTTTTCACTGTATCGCGCGAAACGCCTAGGATAACCGTATTCTTCGCGTTAAAATTTTCCAGTTGCTCGGAAAAGCCGATGGCCTCTTTGGTGCAGCCGGGCGTGTCATCCTTAGGATAGAAATACAGGACAAGGTTCTTGCCTGCCGCATCCGAAAGCGCAAATTGCGCGCCACCATCGATTGTGAGATTGAATTCTGGTGCTTTATCGCCGATTGAGATCATCATATCCTCGGTTTATCTGAGAAGCATTGTTGCAGGGTTTATTTTAGGCCAGAATGCTCAAATTGAAAGGTCTAACTGAGTAATGTCGCAAATGAGTACGCCAGAAGTCGAAATCACAACTGTGCCAAAGCGTAGGCTGATGTCGCGCATGGTGCTGGCTTTTTACGTTTTGATTTGCTCGATTTTACTGTGTTTTGCCCTGTTGGTTGCTGTCCTGCAGGATCGGACTTTGCCTTTGCCCGAAAGCCTGCAGACCAGATTGCAGGCAGAACTTAACGCCAGAATAAATTTGCCTGATATCACCTTTGATCGTGCTTATATTGCGTTGACGGAATTGTTTAACCCCAAATTGATTATAACGGGCGCACAGTTTTCAGACCCTGAGACAGGCGCCGGGGTGCAATTTGGTGTATTGAATTTGGTGTTTGATGGGAAGGCCTTAATATTTGGTCGTATCGTACCCAACTCCGTCTTCCTATCGGATGCGATATTTGATGTTACCCGAAAAAGCGATGGCAGCTTTGATCTGGGGTTTGTGATCTCAGGCGCGGGGCAGACCCCCAAAACATTGGATGAGTTTCTTCAGGTGACTGAAGCCTTCTTTGAGCGGCCAGAATTTTCTGGTCTAGAACTGGGGCAATTGGATCAACTGACGGTAAATTATGTGGACCGACTCAACGGCCGCGCCTGGACCTTTGACGGAGGCCGTGCCAGCGTGAAGCGGGCGGCGGGCGTTTTGCAGCTGCGCGGCGACTTGGCTTTACTGACAGGCGGCGGTGAGCTGGCAACCTTGGGGCTGTTTTACAACGGTACAGCCAACGGTGCTGGCAGCCTTGGAGCCGAGTTTCGTGATCTTCCGGCCCGAGACCTCGCGCTGCAATCAAAGGCATTGAACTGGTTGAGCTTTGTGGACGGCAATTTATCAGGCAGCTTCAGAAGCGCGCGGGCGCTTGGCGAGCTCGGTGTTATCAACGCAATTTTAGATTTTGGTAACGGCAGTTTGACCACCGGTGCAGGCAGTCCACAGTTATCTTATTCTGAAGCTAAAACCTATTTCTCTTATCTGCCAGAACTGGGGCGCATGAATATTACCCAGGTCTCGATCCAAAGTGATTGGGGGTCATTGTTGGCGGAGGGCTATGCTTTGCTGGTGCCTGATGCGGAAAATGGCAAATCTTCAGGTGGCTTGGTTTTGCATCTTGATGTTGAAAACGCTGTTTTATCCAAAACCCCGTGGTGGCGCGATCCGGTTGCAGTATCTAAGGCCACGGGGCAAATGAAGATCAACTATGATCCCCTGCAAATTGATCTTGGTAAGTTGTTGGCGCAGATAAACGGAGCGAAGGTCTCGCTATCTGGCAAGGCCAGTTTGGAGCCTTTGGGGTGGTCGTTTGGCATGCAGGGCGAGGCACAAGAGGTGCATGCGCAAATGGCCATGACCCTTTGGCCTGAGGCTTTGAAACCCAAAAGCCGGCGCTGGTTTAACGAAAATGTCAAAAAAGGCAGCCTTAAAAACCTAACCGTGCAAGCGCGGCAAGCAGCCGGTGGCCCTGTGACTTTGGCGAGCAGCTTTCAGTTTGATCAAGCTGAAGTTAAATTCATGCGCTTTATGCCGGTGATCTCGGATGGGATTGGCTATGGGACTTTTGAGGATGATGAATTCATTTTGAGCCTGCAAACGGGGCATGTGAAAGCGGCCGAGGGTGGCACGATTATACTTGATGGCTCAATGATGCTTGTCCCATCCACCAAGATTCCCGATCCCCCTGCTACATTCATACTGAAGGGCAACGGTCCCATACATGCCGCCATGTCCTTACTGGACAACCAGCCCTTTGAAATTTCCACCAAGGCCAAACGCGGTGTCGGGGATGTCACCGGACAGATCACCTTTGAAACGGAGGTTCAAACCCGATTGAAAAAAAGCGTGAAGCCGGAAGAGGTAGATTTTGATTTGACTGGTTTTTTGCAGAATGTTCGCAGCAAACTTCTGGTGCCCGGGCGGATGTTGTCTGCCAAAACGATGAGCCTATCCGTCGTGCCTACAGAATTGAAAATTTCTGGAGCCGGCAGCCTATCTGGCGTACCATTTGTCGGCAGCTGGACCCAGCCCTTGGGCTCCCCTGGCATTGCGAGCAAAGTTGAGGCTCAACTTGAACTGACAAATAAATCTTTGGCGGCGTTGAACATTGCTCTGCCGGAGGGTGGCCTTTCGGGAAAGACTGTGGGTAATCTAACGTTGGATATTGTGAAAGATACGCCGGTTGCGTTTGAACTCACCTCCAATTTTGAAGGGGCAGGCCTGCAAGTCCCTGCGTTGAAGTGGTCTAAAAACCGCACGACCTTGGGCGAATTAAAGGTCTCTGGGGCCTTCACCAAGCCGATGACTGTGGATGATTTCACGTTTAAGGCGGCGGGGCTGTCTGCTGCCGGCCGTGTTGATTTTGGCCCGGACGGGCTCGAGCAGGTGGTGCTTAAAGATTTACAGGTAGCCAATTGGCTCTGGGCAGAGGTCACTTTGGTCAACCGTGGCGCCGGTAAGCCGATGCGGATTTTGGTGACTGATGGCAGCTTGGATCTTCGCAAATTCCCACAATCTACATCGCAAGATGTGGGCGATGTGGGTCCTACGGCGCCATTGGCGATCAACCTGCGTCAGCTGCAAATCTCTGACAGTTTGACGCTGACCAATGTAGCTGCTGAGTTTTCCGATGGATTAAGTGCGGGGGGGCTGTTTTCGGGCAAGGTCAATGGAGGTACGCTGATCTCTGGCAGAATGTCGGGTCACGATGACAACCTGCGCTTGGATTTGGTATCACAAGATGCTGGTGGGGCGCTGCGTGATGCGGGGCTGTTGCGCCAAGGCAATGGGGGCTTGATGACATTGCTCTTGACCCCGCATGAGGGCGGCTGGAATGGTGATTTAAAGATAAGTGATGTGCGGATCAAGGATGCCCCGCAGGTGGCGCAACTTCTGAGCGCGGCCTCTATCTTAGGCCTGTTGGATCAAATGGAAGGCAAGGGTATCTTTTTTGATACGATCAATGGTACATTTAACTTGAAAAACGAGCTGTTTACGATCTATGAATCCAGCGCCGTGGGTCCTTCACTTGGGATGTCTTTGGATGGTTATATCAACACAAAGCGCAAAGAATTGGATTTACAGGGGGTGTTGTCGCCGTTTTATTTGTTCAATGGCATAGGGGCGTTTTTGACGCGGCGCGGGGAGGGCTTGATTGGGTTCAACTTTATGCTGGGCGGTGCTATTGACGAGCCCGAGACGACTGTGAATCCGCTGTCATTGTTTACCCCGGGGATGTTTCGAGAGATTTTTCGCCGCAAAGCACCAGAGCAGAACTAGATGCAACTTTCCGATTTTAATTTTGAACTCCCACAGGAGTTGATCGCCGTGCGTCCCGTGACCCCACGAGGCGACGCTAAGCTCTTGGTGGGCACTAGCGCGGGGATTGAAGATGCGCATGTGCGAGATATTTGCAACTTTTTGCGCCCTGGTGACCGTCTTGTGCTCAATGACACTAAGGTGATCCCCGCACGTCTCAGCGGGACGCGGGCTCGGCAATCAGCTCAGGGCTTGATGCAGGCTAAGATCGAAGTCACCCTGTTAGAACCGCTGACGGCCGGGCAGTGGAAAGCCTTGGTTAAGCCCCTGCGCAAACTGGCTGTGGGTGAAGCAGTTGTTTTTGCCGCAAGTCTATCGGCCATCTGTATGGATAAATCTGAAGGGGAGGCGCTTTTGTCTTTCTCAGTGGAAGGCGACGCCTTCGATGCAGCACTTGATGCCAGTGGCCAGATGCCTTTGCCTCCCTATATCGCCTCCAAACGCGCGGCCGATACGCAAGATAAGACGGATTATCAAACCATTTGGGCCAAGCATCGTGGCGCGGTTGCAGCGCCCACAGCCTCGCTGCATCTCGATGTGGCAGTCTTGGCGGCATTGGCCAAAAAAGGCGTGGAGATAAGCTTTGTGACTTTGCATGTCGGGGCAGGGACGTTCTTGCCGGTCAAGGTTGAGGATATCAGCACTCATAAAATGCATGCAGAATGGGGCCATGTCAGCGCGCAAACCGTGGTGGAGATTGAGGCCACCAAAGCCAAGGGTGGCCGCATAATCCCGGTGGGCACGACAGCGCTGCGGTTGATTGAAACTGCTGCCAAGGGCGGAACCTTGCAACCGTTTGAGGGCAATACAGATATTTTTATCTACCCCGGATTTGACTTTAAAGTCACTGATGGTTTGATGACTAATTTTCATCTACCTAAATCCACTTTGATGATGCTTGTGGCGGCCTTGATTGGCAAAGATCAGCTGGACCAAATCTACACCCATGCTGTGACACAAGAGTATCGATTTTTCAGCTACGGCGATACGTCATTGCTATTCCCGCAATAAAGGCGTTGGGATACCAAAAGATGTGATCCCATCTTAGACTATAGCTCACCGTTCATTAACTATGAAAATTTAAGGTTGTTTTATGTTTCAAGTATTGTCGCGCTCATGGGCGTTACTGCTCGGTGTGATGTTGTTGATGGTTGGCAACGGCTTGCAGGGGACCTTGCTCGGTGTGCGTGGTGGTATTGAGGGGTTTTCAACCTTTAATATGTCTATTGTGATGTCGGCCTATTTTGCGGGTTTCTTGGGTGGTTCGCGTTTGGCGCCAAAGATGATCCGTAGGGTCGGGCATGTGCGGGTCTTTGCGGCCTTGGCCTCGTTTATCTCTGCGATCTTGATTCTCTACCCTGCTTTTGCGCATCCCGTGGCTTGGGTTTTGGGCCGTGTTGTGATTGGGTTTTGCTTTTCGGGAGTTTATGTCACGGCGGAAAGCTGGCTGAACAATTCCGCTGACAATACTAATCGCGGCAAGACATTGTCAGTTTATATGATTGTTCAGATGTTCGGGATTGTGTGTGCACAGGTGCTCTTGGTCATGGGCGACGCAGGCGGTTACGCCTTGTTTATCGTCGCCTCGGTTTTGGTGTCGATCTCCTTCGCGCCGATTTTGCTGTCTATTTCCCCCACACCGGCATTTGAGACGACAAAACCGATGCCGCTTAAAACGTTGATTGAAACGTCCCCTTTGGGCTGTTTTGGGATGTTCTTGTTGGGCGGGGTGTTTTCAGCTCAATTTGGCATGTCGGCGGTTTACGGCATGGCCGCTGGACTTACCATCGTACAGATCTCCATGTTTGTATCGAGCATCTACGTCGGCGCTTTATTAATGCAATATCCAATCGGTTGGTTTTCGGATTATATTGACCGTCGAGTGGTGATTCTGATTGTCGCCGCCGTGGGCGGGGTCATGTCCCTTGTAGGCTTTCTGTTTGACTATTATTTCGGAGTACTTTTGGTAGCGGCTTTTGTGATTGGGGGCACCTCAAATCCTCTATATTCACTGCTGATTGCCTATACTAGTGATTACCTTGAAGCCGATAATATGGCCGCAGCCTCTGGTGGGCTGATCTTCATCAACGGGATGGGTGCTATTATAGGCCCTTTGGTGACGGGTTGGATGATGGATGTTTTTGGCACCCAGGCCTTCTTCATGGTGATCGCAGTCTTGATGTTAACCCTTACGGGCTATGCCGGATATCGGATGACACAGCGGTCGCGTGCTGGCATCGAGGACGGGGCTTATGCGGCAGTTATGCCCTCGGCCAGTCCCGTGGCCGTTGAGGTTGCTTCTGAGTATTATATCGAAACCTCATTGGAAGACGAAACGTATGAAACATAAAGTGACATTTCCCTTTGCACTTTTGATTTAGATGCGTAAAAATTGTCTTAGAGCGGACACATCGGGGCTAGCGTATGACAACTGTACATGACGTTGTAGGTTTTTGGCTGGACGAAATCGGACCGAAAGGCTGGTATGTGCCGGGCGAGGGGCTTGATCAAGAGGTCCGAGATCGCTTCGAGCAGGTTTGGTGGGACACGGTCAATGGGGCCAATGCGCTATGGCTCACCTATGCTACTGGTACGCTTGCCTACCTGATTTTGATGGACCAGATGCCGCGCAATATGTTTCGCGGAACGGCCCGCTCTTTTGGATCAGATCGACAGGCCTTGGCCGCCTCAAAAGCGGCGTTGCAAAATGGGTGGGATCTGAGGATTGATGAGCCTGCACGGCAATTTTTCTACATGCCCTTGACGCATTCTGAAAGTCTAACGGATCAAGACCGCGCAGTGCGGTTGATTCTCACGCGGCTGCCTGAGGGTAAAATCCAACAGTTGCCCCATGCTCAGGCGCATCGTGAAATTATCCGTAAGTTTGGCCGCTTTCCCGCTCGCAACGATGCTTTGAGCCGTCGGGCAACAGCCCCGGAAATCGCCTATGATAAAGCTGGCGGTTATGGGTTCACGCTCGAAACCATAATCGCCGCGTCATAATCCTACCCCTAAACTGCGATTTTTTTGAGAGTTATGGACTTCGCGAAAATTAGATTTGCACCAGTTTGCATTATAGTTTAATATTAAACTAATTATAAAGTGGAGTCCTGTGATGGCTGACAATGCATATGATGTGATCGTTATTGGTGCGGGGCCCGGTGGCTACGTGGCTGCTATTCGTGCAGCGCAACTGGGATTGAAAACCATTGTTGTGGAACGTGAGCATATGGGTGGCATCTGCCTCAACTGGGGCTGTATCCCAACCAAAGCGATGCTGCGCTCTTCGGAAGTTTATCATCTGATGCAACGCGCCAAAGAATTTGGCCTGTTGGTGCAAAATATTGATTATGATTTGGATGCTGTTGTGGCCCGCTCGCGCGGCATTGCTAAGCAACTGAACGGAGGCGTGACGCATTTGTTGAAGAAAAACAAAGTGGTTTCGCTGATGGGCGATGCGACAATCACCGCACCGGGCAAGGTCGTGGTCAAAACAGCCAAGGGCGCCAAAGCGCTTACGGCCAAACATATCATCATCGCCACAGGCGCCCGAGCCCGTGAACTGCCCGGCTTGGAAGGGGATGGAGATCTGGTTTGGACCTATAAAACAGCTTTGGTCCCACCGCGCATGCCGAAAAAGCTTTTGGTCATCGGATCAGGTGCGATTGGCATTGAGTTTGCCAGTTTCTATAACATGCTGGGTGCTGACACCACTGTGGTGGAAGTTATGGACCAGGTTCTGCCTGTGGAAGATGCTGAGATTTCGGCCTTCGCGCAGAAAGCTTTTGAAAAACAAGGCATGAAGATTCGTACTAAAACCATGGTGAAAAAGCTGGATCGTGGTGTGGGATCGGTGACAGCACATATCGAGCAAGTCGGCAAAATCACCAAAGAGGTCTTCGATACGGTGATCTCAGCGGTTGGGATTGTAGGCAATGTTGAAAACTTAGGGCTGGAAGCCTTGGGTGTAAATGTTGACCGGACCCATATCACCACAGATGCTTATTGCCGGACCGGCGTTATGGGCGTATTTGCAATCGGGGACGTGGCCGGCGCACCATGGCTTGCACATAAAGCCAGCCACGAGGGTGTTATGGTCGCTGAGTTGATAGCTGGTGGCTCACCGCATTCGGTCAAATCTGAAAGCATTGCTGGCTGCACCTATTGCACGCCGCAGGTGGCCAGTGTGGGTCATACTGAAGCTCAAGCGCGTGATGCAGGCTATGAGATCCGTGTGGGACGTTTCCCCTTTATGGGCAATGGCAAGGCAATTGCTTTGGGCGAAGCGGAAGGCATGGTCAAAACTGTATTTGACGCCAAAACTGGCGAACTTTTGGGCGCCCATATGATTGGGGCTGAAGTCACGGAGCTGATCCAAGGTTATGTTGTTGGTCGTCAATTGGAGACCACCGAAGAAGATCTGATGCAAACGGTGTTCCCGCATCCAACCCTATCTGAGATGATGCATGAAAGCGTGTTGGACGCTTGGAACCGCGCGATCCATATCTAAACCTATCATCTGATATCGGGCCAAAGTCATAAAGTTTGGCCTGCTCTCTTTGCTTTAAAGCTGACCGCATCGTATATTTTGAAAAATTACGCGGTTAATCGCCTTATGTTCACATAATGTTCTCTCTTTTATATTGGTTCTGGCGCGACTTAACACTATGTTGAACTCAAAGACTGGGGTCCATTATGGTTGAGCTGAAAAAAATCGAAGTTCGCGGGGCGCGCGAGCACAATCTCAAAAATATCGATGTGGATATTCCGCGCGATCAATTGGTGGTGATCACTGGTCTATCGGGCTCGGGAAAGTCATCGCTTGCCTTTGACACGATCTATGCTGAAGGGCAGCGGCGTTATGTAGAAAGCCTCTCGGCCTATGCGCGGCAATTCCTTGATATGATGGAAAAACCAGATGTGGATCACATCAGTGGTTTGAGCCCAGCTATTTCTATTGAGCAAAAAACCACTTCAAAAAACCCGCGCTCAACCGTGGGCACAGTCACTGAAATCTATGACTATATGCGATTGCTGTTCGCGCGGGTGGGCACGCCGTTTTCGCCTGCCACTGGCCTGCCTATTGAGGCCCAGCAAGTGCAAGACATGGTAGACCGGGTTATGGCGATGGAGGAGGGCACTCGGGGCTATCTGCTGGCTCCTACCGTGCGCGACCGTAAGGGCGAGTATCGCAAAGAATTTTTAGAGCTTCGCAAACAGGGTTTTCAGCGGGTCAAAGTAGATGGCGAGTTCTATGATTTGGACGAGCCTCCAACCTTGGATAAAAAATTTCGCCATGATATCGATGTGGTTGTCGATCGGATCGTTGTGCGCGAGGGCGTTGAAACCCGCTTAGCCGATAGCTTTCGCACGGCGCTCGATTTGGCAGATGGCATCACTATTTTGGAAACAGCCCCAGCGGAGGGGGATCCTGAGCGCCATACTTTTAGCGAAAAATTTGCTTGTCCTGTCTCTGGTTTTACTATCCCCGAAATTGAGCCTCGCTTGTTTTCGTTCAACGCCCCCTTCGGCGCCTGTCCGGATTGCGATGGCTTGGGGGTTGAGTTGTTTTTTGACGAGCGTTTGGTGGTGCCTGATCAGACCCTGAAGATTTATGATGGTGCCTTGGCCCCATGGCGCAAAGGCAAATCACCTTATTTTCTGCAAACCATTGAATCCATCGCCAACCATTATAAATTTAATCGCTCTACCAAATGGAAAGATCTGCCTGAAGAAGTACAAAAAGCCTTTCTCTATGGCTCTGGCAACGAAGAAATTTTGTTTCGCTATGACGAAGGTGGGCGGGTGTATCAGATCACGCGCACCTTTGAAGGCGTTATTCCCAATATGGAACGGCGCTACCGCGAATCCGATAGTAACTGGATTCGGGAAGAGTTTGAACGCTACCAAAACAACCGCTCTTGCGGAACCTGCGGTGGCTACCGGCTGCGGGCTGAGGCCTTGGCGGTGAAAATCATTGGGTTACATGCAGGTCAAGTGGTACAGATGTCGATCAAAGAAGCCTTCGATTGGTGCCAAAGCGTGCCTGATCAATTAGGCAAACAAAAGCTCGCAATTGCGGGGCCCATTTTGAAGGAAATCCGCGAGCGGCTTGGATTCTTGAACAATGTGGGGCTTGAGTATTTGACGCTTGCGCGCAACTCCGGCACATTGTCGGGCGGCGAGAGCCAGCGCATCCGTTTGGCCAGCCAAATTGGTTCGGGCCTGCAAGGGGTGCTTTATGTCTTGGATGAACCCAGTATCGGGTTGCATCAACGCGACAATGACAGGCTGCTGGCAACATTGAAAAACTTGCGCGATCAAGGTAATACGGTGATTGTGGTGGAGCATGACGAAGAGGCCATCCGCGAGGCGGATTATGTCTTCGACATTGGGCCCGGTGCGGGCATTCATGGCGGTGAAGTGGTGGCCTGTGGCACGCCCGCTGAGATCATCGCCAATAGCGCCTCAATCACCGGTGATTATTTGGCCGGACGACGCAGGATTGAAGCTCCCAGCACACGCAGGGTTGGCAATAATAAAAAAGTTACCGTGCGCAAAGCCAGCGGAAACAATTTACAAAATATCACTGTGGATTTTCCCTTGGGACAATTTGTTTGTGTCACAGGAGTATCTGGCGGCGGCAAGTCCACTCTGACCATTGAAACTCTGTTTAAAACCGCCTCTATGAATCTCAATGGCGCGCGTAAAACGCCTGCGCCTTGTGAAGCGGTCAAAGGCTTGGAGCATCTCGACAAGGTGATTGACATTGATCAGCGTCCCATTGGCCGCACACCACGCTCGAATCCTGCCACCTATACTGGGGCTTTTACTCCAATTCGCGATTGGTTCGCGGGGCTACCCGAATCTAAAGCGCGCGGCTACAAGCCTGGGCGCTTCTCTTTTAATGTAAAAGGCGGACGCTGTGAGGCCTGTCATGGGGATGGTGTGATCAAGATTGAGATGCACTTCCTGCCAGATGTCTACGTGGAATGCGAAACCTGCAAAGGTGCGCGCTACAACCGCGAAACGCTTGAGGTAAAATTTAAGGGCCAATCGATTGCCGATGTCTTGTATATGACCGTTGAATCTGCTCAGGAGTTTTTTAAAGCCGTGCCCTCAATCCGTGAGAAAATGGATGCGTTGATGCGGGTTGGCTTGGGCTATATCAAGGTTGGCCAGCAAGCAACGACCCTGTCGGGCGGTGAGGCGCAACGGGTGAAATTGTCGAAAGAGCTGTCCAAACGCAGCACAGGCCGCACCCTTTACATACTAGATGAACCAACCACAGGCCTGCATTTTGAAGATGTGCGCAAACTGTTGGAAGTGCTGCATGAATTGGTGGATCAAGGCAACTCTGTGATCGTGATTGAACATAATTTAGATGTGGTGAAAACTGCAGATCATATCATTGATATTGGCCCCGAGGGCGGCGATGGCGGTGGGCATGTGGTTGCCAAGGGCACACCTGAGGCGGTGGCAAAAGTAGAAGCCAGTCACACTGGTCGTTACTTGAAAGACTTGTTGACCCTAAAAGAGGTGGTTGCGGGTTAAGCCCCCGGTTTTTGCAGGATGATATCCAACAGACCTTGCACGCCACCTGCGTCCAAGTAATCAAATTTAGCGCAGAGGGTTTCGATACGCCCGGCAGTTTCAGCTCCTATGATTGGGTCTGCGAAGAGGTGATATTTGTCTGATATTTCCTTGTTGCTGAGTGGCAGATCGGTATCCCCGCGCGGAGTGCGTGGGGCGGCTTTATGTCTTGTGCCATCTCGCATCAAGATTGAGACCTGTGCCCAGCGTTTGCCGTCGCTGATCTGAGTTAAATGGGGATCATCAATCAAGCTTGTGGCGGTGCTGATGCGCAAAATTGCGGGATCGCTTAGGGCGGATATATCCAACTCCGGCATGCCCACTTGGCCGCGCACAATCATGCAGGCTACGGGAAATGCAATAGAATAGGCAAATTCATCTGCGCTAACTGGCGTATGGCCCGCAAGGCGGGTGGCATTGTGGAAGGTTTTGATCTCCACTGAGACAATGTCATGATGTGACAGCCCATGACGCACCATCAACTCTGCTGCGGCGTCTATACTCGGGTGAGACCAGCGGCAGCAGGGGTAGGGCTTATAATGGGTGTCTGTCACAAGTTTCCAACTGTCTCCCAAGCCCCACCATTGAGGTCCTTGGCAGGTCAGGGCCGGTGCGCCGGTAAAGCCAGTCTGAGCCAAAACCCCGGCGGTGACACCCGTAGGCGCCCCCCAACCAACACCGTCACGCACCATGGTTGGATGATCGATACAGCGCATCATTTGGCTGCGTGGGCCGTGATATTCGCCAATTCCGGCCGCTTCATGGATCTGAGCTGCATCACAGCCCAAAATCCGTGCGGTCATGGCGGCCACGCCCACGGCGGTCCAAGCACCAGAGGTGTGGTAATCGGTGCAGGTGTCATGCTGTGTGAGCCCGGCGCGGTAGGAAATCTCATAGGCCAGCGCCAAATAGGTGGCCAAGTCTTGGCCCGTCAGTCCGCGCCCATCTGCTAGGGCAAAAAGGCTGGGGAAAATGGCTGAGCCTGCGTGACCTTTACAGGGGGAGGTGCCGTCATGGGCATCCACGCTGTCGATGGTCATGGCCCCTGCCATGGCGGCCCCAGCTGCGCTGGCGAGGTTGCCATCAAAAAGGCAGCGCGCCGAGGAGGCGGCGGTGGGGCCAAACAGAGCCTGAGCCGTCTTGGTGCCAATTTGTGCCATCTCGCTTTGCGATCCAATGGCTGCAACCCCCAAAGTGTCGAGTAAGGAACGGCGCAAGACTGGCAGCACATCGTCAGGTAAAGCCTGATAAGTGAGATCAGCGGCGAAGTCTTGCATCAACATAGTGTTATCTCCTAGGAGCGGCTACGGCCCTCAAATCGTGGCAACATGGCTGAGAAATCTTGGCCTGCACCATCTTCTTGTTCTACAAACGTTTGATAAAGCGCAGTGGCCGCAGCGCCCATTGGCGTATCCGCATCAACGTCAATGGCCGCTTGCTGTGACAAGCGCAAATCCTTGAGCATAAGGTCAGCGGCGAAACCGGGTTTGTAATCATTATCCGCAGGGCTTTGTGGGCCAATGCCCGGGGCGGGGCAATAGGCGTTCATTGTCCAGCTGTAGCCAGACGAAGTGCTGACCACATCAAACATCGCTTGACGGTCTAGCCCCAGCTTATCGGCCAGCGCAAAGGCCTCGCAGGTCCCGATCATGGTGATTCCGAGTATCATGTTGTTGCAGACTTTGGCCGCTTGGCCATTACCCGCCACGCCGCAATGCACGGATTTTTGTCCCATGATATCAAACAATGGGCCAGCTGTTGCAAAGGCGCTATCTGAGCCACCGACCATGAAGGTGAGTGTTCCTGCCGAAGCGCCACCAACTCCGCCGGATACGGGCGCGTCTAGAAAGCCGATGCCATGGTCTTGGGCCAACTGATCCATGGCCCGCGCCGAGGCTACATCGATAGTAGAACAATCCAACAGCACGGCACCCTTGGTCATGACAGGTAAAATGTCACTGGCCACAGAATGGGCAATGGCCCCGTTGGGCAGCATGGTAATCACCACATCGGCTCCGCTTGCTGCGTCTTGGGCGGTCTGAGCTTTAGTGACACCTGCAGGGATCGCTGCTACAGGATCAAAACCCACAACCTCATGCCCAGCATTGGTCAAATTAACCGCCATGGGCGTGCCCATATTTCCAAGTCCTGCAAATCCGATTTTCATCTTATTATGTCTCCGTGAGGTTTAGGGAATTTGCCCCAAGGGGGCGCAGCATCGCGCTGGCTGCGGGCAGCAAGGACTCGGTCAAGCTGTGTTGCCACTTGGGACTTTTGTCTTTGTCGATGACCATGGCGCGGATGCCTTCGATGAAATCACCTTGTTCGGCCGCGCGGTACGTGAAGCGGTATTCCATCTCTAAAGCGTGCACGATGTCATCTAAGCCCCGGACGCGGTGAATCATCTCAATGGTGGCAGCCATGGCCAAAGGCGAGGATCTGGATAATTTTTTAAGGGCCTTGCTCGAAAAATCACCGCCAGTATGTTGAAGATTGATCACAATATCACCGAAATACTCACCGCGAAAAAACTCTGTGACCTCGGCCTCAATCGCCATAAGCGGCGCAGGGCTGGGATCCTGTGCGAAGCTTTCTAGAGCGTCTGTGCTGCCGGTGTCGCAAAGCGATTGGATGACTGCGCCCCAGTGCTCTTGCAGGATGAAATGATCCGCAAAGCCCACGAAAATTGCATCTGCAGGGCCCATTCGACTGGTGGTGGTGCCCAAATACTCGCCAAACCGCCCCGGAGCGCGGGCCAGCAGCAGCGAGCCGCCCGCATCCGGGACCAAGCCGATACCGCATTCCGGCATGGCTATTTGACTGTTTTCACAGACCACACGATGCGGCACATGGCATCCAAGGCCAACACCACCTCCCATGGTGAAGCCATGCAGAAAGCTGACTATCGGTTTGGGGCAGATGGCCAGCTTGGCATTGAGGCGATATTCATCGGTCCAGAACTTGCGCCCATATTCAAAGTCACCGGCTTTGGCGGTGGCATACATCATTGTGATGTCGCCGCCTGCACAAAACGCGCGGTCGCCGGCCGCATCAAAGATAATCAGGGACACGTTTGGATCTGCTTCCCAAAGATCAAGCAGGGATTCGATCTCCAAACACATATCATAGGTGAGCGCATTCAGAGCGTCGGGGCGGTTGAGAGTGATGCGCCCTGCAGTCCCGTCAATTCGAGCAATTAGGTCGCTCATGAGTTGAGACCCCGCGCTACGATAACCCGCATAATCTCATTGGTACCTTCCAAAATCTGATGCACCCGCAAATCGCGCACGGTTTTTTCGATACCGTAATCGGCCAAATAGCCATAGCCACCGTGCAATTGCAGGCAATCATTGGCCACTTTGCTTCCCATATCCGTAACCAATTTTTTGGCCATGGCGCAGAAATGCGTGGCGTCTGACGCGCGGTTGTCCAGCTTCCACGCCGCCTGCCGCAAGAAAGTACGGCCAGATTGTAGCTCAATCTCCATATCCGCAAGGCGAAATTGCAGAGCCTGGAATTGATCGATGGATTTTCCGAAGGCCTTACGCTCTGCCATATATGCGCGCGTTTGGTCAAAGGCCTGTTGGGCTGCGCCGAGTGAGCAGGCCGCGATATTAAGCCGCCCACCATCAAGTCCGGCCATGGCATAAGAGAATCCACGACCCTCTTCGCCGAGCAGGTTCTCGATCGGCGTTTTACAATCTTCGAGTTGCACCTGTCGCGTGGGTTGCGAGCGCCAGCCCATTTTATCTTCCAAACAGCCAAAGGACAGGCCCTTAGTGCCATCCTCAACGATCAAGGCCGTTATGCCCTTGGGGCTGTCATCGCCGGTGCGCGACATGATGATATAGGCGTCAGAATAGCCACCGCCGGAGATGAAGGCTTTGGTGCCGGTGAGGCTGTAATCTGTGTTGGATTTCACCGCTTTGGTTTTAAGGGCCGCTGCATCGGAGCCTGAGTCTGGTTCGGTGAGGCAATAGGAGAAGAACATCTCCATGTTCAGCGCCTTAGGCAGATATTTGGCACGCAAATCTTCGGCGCCAAACTTATCGATCATCGCGGCGCACATATTATGGATTGATAGAAACGC
>MDSY01146601.1_pt1 | contig 29120 bp, 25 predicted proteins | sample 811131 | NCBI WGS metagenome assembly MDSY01 (sample SAMN05326643, study PRJNA326480) | marine metagenome | isolation source: seawater | place: Atlantic Ocean: South West | collected 2010
TTGATTATCAATTCTTCTACTCTCATGTCTTTCAGTTCCAATAACTAAAAGTCCTCCAGCATTTATAGCAATTTCTTTATTCTTAACGCTTTCATCATCATCCCCACCTAGTTTTATGTCTGTACCCCTTCCAGCCATATTAGTAGAAATTGTTACCTTTCCTGGCATGCCTGCATTCAATATTATATTTGCTTCTTGCTGATGAACTTTTGCATTTAATACCTGATGTTTAATATTATTTTTTGTTAACATTTTTGAAATAATTTCTGAATTTTCAACTGAAGTTGTACCAATTAAAATTGGCTGCAATTTTTTATGCCTATCAATGACTAAATTTAAAACAGAATCATATTTCTCTTTTTTTGTCATATAGATTTGATCATCTTGATCTTTTCTATTCACAGGTAAATTTGGAGGTATTTCAACAACATTTAAATTATAAATACCTTCAAATTCAGAAGCTTCAGTTTTTGCTGTTCCTGTCATTCCACTTAATTTTTTATAAGTCCTAAAAAAATTTTGAAAAGTAATTGAAGCTATTGTTTGATTTTCTTGTTGAATCTTTAATCCTTCTTTGGCTTCTATAGCTTGGTGAAGTCCATCACTATATCTTCGACCTTCCATTGGTCTTCCAGATAGATCATCTATAATAACTATTGATTTATCCTTAATGATATAATCTTTATCTTTAAGAAATAAATGTCTAGCTCTTAAAGCTTGGATAATATTATGATTCAAACTCATATTATCCAAATCTTGTAGTGTTCCTCCTTTAATTAAATTATTTTCTAATAATAATTTTTCTATTATTTCCATACCACTGCTAGTTAAAAGAATAGATTTACCTTCTTCATTAATTTCATAGTCTTTTTTATTTAAGAATTTAGTTATTGAGTTAATTTTTGGATAAAGTTCTATAGAACTATTTGATTGGCCAGATATTACTAATGGTGTTCTAGCTTCATCAATTAAAATGCTATCAACTTCATCTACAATAGCAAAACATTCTTTTTTAAAGGATAAAGATTCATATGTGCCTTTGAGATTATCTCTTAAATAATCAAAGCCAATTTCATGATTTGTTGCATAAACTATATCACAATTATAATGATTAATTCTTTCATCATGATCTGTTTTTGAGTTAATACATCCAACTGTAAGATTTAAAAATTTATATATTTCTCCCATCCATTTTGAGTCTCTTTCGGCAAGATAGTCATTAACTGTAATAATGTGAACTGAATCTCCATTAAGAGCATTTAAATATGCAGCAAGTGTAGCAACTAAAGTTTTGCCTTCACCAGTTTTCATTTCAGCTATTTTGCCTTCATGTAAAACTATTCCTCCTATTAATTGAACATCAAAATGTCTAAGACCGATAGTTCTCTTTGAAGCCTCTCTAACAACTGCAAAAACTTCAGGCAATATAACTTCTAAAGATTTACCATTTTTTATTAAATCTCTAAAATATTCAGTTTTATTTTTTAATTCTAAATCTGAAAGTTTCTGAAATTCTTCTTCATAATTATTGATAGCGTCAAGTATTTTTGAATAAGATTTGATTTGTCTATTTGATGATGAGCCAAAAAGTTTGTTTACAAATTTTAACATTTTTATGATATGGCTGTTATCACATGAAAAAAAATAGATCTACAAGGGATTTGGAACTTTCTTCGAATGAGAGTTTATTTATGAAAAAGAGGTCAAATTCTTTTTTTAAATACCCTTTAATAAATAATGTTTCGTCTAAATATCTGAAATTCTATACATTTCATGCTGGATTTAAAAAAAAGCTGGATGATTTACTCATTGTTATTTTTAATGAAGCTTCTAATGTTGTATCAGCTTATTCAAAAACATCAACTCCAGCTGCTCCTATTATTTGGAATAAAAAAAACAATAAAGGCTGGTGTAAAATACTTATTGTTAATTCAGGCAACGCCAACGCACACACCGGCACTAAAGGTGTTAGGGCTATTGATTTTTACGCAAAAAATATTGCAAAAAAATTTAATTGTCCACTAAGCCAAATTTTAGTTTCTTCAACAGGAGTAATAGGCGAACAATTAAATTACCAAAAAATTAAAAACACCTATAATTTTATTAATAAATATAATCATAAAAAAATAATTGATGCCGCTAAGGCCATAATGACAACTGATACTTATCCTAAAACAGTTTTCAAAAAATTTAAAGTTGGAAAAAAAGAAATTAAAATTTTTGGATTTGCTAAAGGTTCCGGTATGATAGCCCCAAATATGGGTACTATGTTAGCTTATATATTTATTGAGGCTAATGTATCTAATAAAATTTTAAAAGAATTTTTAAACTCCCATCTTGAAACTAGTTTTAATTCTATCAGTGTAGATGGTGACACATCTACTAATGATACAGTTATGCTTTTCTCAATTAATAATGATAAAAAAGAAAAAATATCAAAGAAAATTGAGATTAAAAAAATATCTGATGTTTTGCAGAAAACTATGTTTGAATTAGCAATTCAAATTGTTTCTGATGGTGAAGGTATATCAAAATTAATGAAAATAAATGTTTATGGCGCTTCAACAAAAGAGCAAGCTTCAAAAGTAGCTTTTTCAGTAGCAAATTCTCAGCTTGTTAAAACTGCGATAGCAGGACAAGATGCAAACTGGGGAAGAGTAATTATGGCTATAGGTAAAGCTGATAGAAAAATTTTACAAGAAAAAATAAAGCTACAATTTGGTAAACTGATTGTTGCCTATAAAGGTATGAAGTATAATAAAATAAATATAAATAAACTAAATCAATACATGAAAAATAAAGTGATAGAAATTAATATAAATTTAGGTATTGGTAATTTTAATAAAACTGTCTATTCTTCTGATTTAACTCATGAATATATTAGAATAAATGCAGATTATAGATCTTAATGTCTGATTTACTTAAAGAAATTGAAAAAATTATATCTGACTGCAATAATAATATTGAAGCAAATGTTTTAGGTATCAACTATTTGGAAAAATTAAAATATTTTTTAATTGATAAAATAAAAGAATTTGAAACCATTGATATAAACATTATTGAAAAAAGCAATAATCAAGAAATAAGAAAGAAATTTAATCAAAATAACTTAATAATTAGTATTTTTTCAAATTTAGATCCATTATTAAAAATCAAGCAAAATGTTGAAAATGATATATTATGTATTGTAATAGAAGGATATAAGTCATTAAAAATTTTTAAAGATATAAATTCTAAAGATGCTCATTCTATTAACTTATTTTCAAAAATGGGCATTGTACTTTCTAAGAACATGATAATCAGCCAGTCTATTGGCAAAAAAAGTTTTATATTATATATTGAAAATAGTTTGGAAAATTAGAATGTTATTAATTATAAATTTGTTATAATAGCTAAATGATTGTTTTTAATTTAGTTTGTAAAGATTGTAGTTTAGAATTTGAAGGATGGTTTGATAATTCCAAAGAATTTGAAAAGCAAAGAAAAAAAGGAGATATTTTTTGTCCCTCTTGTAATAGTATTGCAATCAATAAATCTTTAATGACTCCAAATTTACCAAAAAAGAGTAATGCTAAAAAAATAGAAAAAAAGAAAAAAACAATGGCTAACAATATTAAAAAATATAAAAAAATAATTGAAAAAAACTTTGATTATGTTGGAGATAATTTTAGTGAAGAAGCAAAAAAAATGAAATATGGAGAAATTAATGAAAGACCGATTTATGGTGAGGCAAATATTGAGCAAACTAAAGAATTGATAGAAGAGGAAATAAGTGTTGTTCCTTTGCCATGGACACCCTCAAAAAAAACAAATTAAATTAGCTTTGCAGTACAAAAATAATTAATTGAATAAAAATTTTTGTTTAATTTCCACTCTCTGCTTAATAAATTATAATTCATTCCAGTTATATTACTAATTTCAAATTTATTTTTAATTAATAGCTCGGCCAATTCATGAGGTTTAATTAGTTTTTTGTAATCGTGTGTATTTTTTGGAACCCATTTAAGAATATTTTCAGCAAAAAAAATAGCAAAAATTTTTGATGCTTTTGTTCTATTAATGGTTGATAAAATAAGTTTACCCTTAGGTTTTAAATTATTTTTTAATTTTAGAATTATTTCTTTCCAATTATCAAGATGCTCTATAACTTCTAACAACAAAATTACATCATATTTTTCCTTTGAAATAAAATTAACTATATCTCTATTTATATAATTAATATTTAATTTATTTTGTTGAGCATGTTTTTTTGCTATTTCAATATTTTTTTTTACAAAGTCAATCCCAGAAACTTTTGCTCCAAGTCTAGATAATGGTTCACAAGTTAATCCAGCTCCACATCCTACATCTAGAATATCTAAATCTTTAATCTTATTATCAATATTGTCCAAAATATATCTTATTCTTAAAGGAGTAATTTCGTGAAGTATTTTAAATTTCCCATTAGGCTGCCACCATTCGCTCGCAATTGAAGAAAAATGATCAAATTCGCTATTTTTTACTTTTTTTGTGTTCATTAAACTTGTACTTTATCTTAAAAATAATAATAACCCCAATTAATAAAAAGATAAATCTAAGTCAATGAAGATAGTTGTAATGAAATTTGGTGGAACATCTGTAGCAGATGTTAAAAAAATAGAGAATATTTCTAATACAATAGTTAAACAGCAACAAAATTATAAAGTGGTAGTAGTATTATCAGCTATGGCAGGTGTTACTAATAATTTACAGTCATATATTGATGAAATAGATGTTGAACCATCTAAAGAAACTGATCTTGTTATGACTTCTGGAGAGCAAGTTACTATTGGTCTCTTATCAATGATACTTAATAAAAAAGGAATAAAAAGCATTCCTCTTTTAGGATGGCAAATTCCAATAATTACTGATGACAGTTATTCCAAAGCAAGAATACTTAACATCGATCCTAAAAAAATATTTGATTTTTTAAAAGAAAATGACGTTATAGTTTTAGCTGGCTTTCAAGGAATAAATATAAATGGAAATATTACATCTTTAGGAAGAGGTGGATCAGATACAACTGCTGTTGCAATAGCTTCAGCAATTAAAGCAGAAAGATGTGATATTTATACTGACGTTGATGGTGTTTACACTACTGATCCAAATTTGGAGCCAAAAGCAAAAAAATTAAATAAAGTAGCTTATGAAGAAATGCTTGAAATGTCTTCTATGGGTGCAAAAGTTCTTCAATCTAGATCAGTTGAATTAGCCATGAAAAATAATTTACCTCTTCAAGTATTATCTTCCACTAGTAATGTTGAGGGAACATATATTGTTAATGAAAACGAACTTATAGAAAAGGAAATTGTTAGTGGCGTGTCTTACAATATTAATGAATCAAAAATAACAATATCAGGCATACCTGATGAACCAGGTATTTCGGCAAGGATTTTTGCTTTAATGGCAAGAAACAATATTAATGTAGATATGATTGTTCAAAATATATCACAGGATGGAATTAGTGCCAATATGACTTTTACTGTGCCCTTAAAAGATCAAGATTTAGTAAAAAAAATTATTGATAATAGTAAGAGTCAAATAAAATATAACAGTCTTTCAATTGATGATAAAATAACCAAAATTTCTGTAGTTGGCATGGGCATGATGTCTCAAACAGGAGTAGCAGCAAAAATGTTTGAAACACTGGCAAAAAATAATATAAATATTCTTGCAATATCGACTTCAGAGATCAAAATAAGTGTTTTAATAGAAAAAAAATATACAGAATTGGCAGTTCAATCTCTTCATAGTGTGTACAAATTAGACAAATAGTAATAAAGGTAAATATTATTATGGATTTTGTAGGTGAATTTTTAAAAAGAAACAGAATTAAAAATAAATTTAATTTAAGTAAAGTTTCTAAAGAATTAAATATTTCTAAAAGTATTTTGGAAGATATTGAGAATGATAACTTTCCTGATTATATAGATAAAGTTTTTTTAATTGGCCATATTCGTGCATATGCCAAATATCTAGATTTAGATGATAATAAAATAGTTGAAAGATTTAAAATACAAATTTCATATAATAGTGCAAATTTAACTCAAGAAGTATCAAAGCCAATTAATTCTGATAGTTTTGTGTCAATTCCTAGAATACTATCAATAGCTTCTATTTTCATTTTCATTTTTGGTTTTTATGTAATTTTCTTAAGAGAAAATAATTTAGAACCTCAATATGCAATGACTCCTTCTGTTCCAGAAAATTTATTACCTAATTTGGAAGAAGCAGAAATGGAGTTATCTATTGAGAAAAGTGCAATAGCTAAAATGAATAAACAAAATGAAAATTTAATTGAGTCTTTTGATCAAGTTGACTTATCTACAACTACAACTACTTCAAGTGCGATTGCTTCTTTGCCAAAAAATGAAGATAAAAGTTTTATAAATCAAAATATTACTTTGAAATTTTTAGATCCCACTTGGATCCAGTTAAGAGATCAAAAAGAAAATATTATTCTTAGTAAATTAATGAACAAAGGGGATGAATATTCTTATAATACTTCAGATAATTTAAATTTAACAGCTGGAAATGCAGGAAATATAATTATATTAATTAATAACAATGTTGTAGGTAAGGCTGGTAAATTAGGTGAAGTTGTTGACTCTTTAATTATTAATAGCAATTATAAAAATTAATTTTATTAATGTTACGATCATATCAAAAAATTGATAGACGTAAAACACGAACAATCAAAATAGGCAATCTTCAAATAGGAGGCAATTCTCCAATTTTAGTACAAACTATGACAAATACATTAACAAGTAATGTTAAAGAGACAATTAATCAAATTGAAAGAGTTGTAAAAGTTGGTGCTGACATTGTTAGAGTTTCTGTTCCTGATAAAGAATCTTCATTGGCTTTAAAAGAAATATGCAAAAATGCTTCAATTCCAATTGTTGCTGATATTCACTTTCACTACAAAAGAGCTATTGAGTCAGCAATTAATGGAGCCGCTTGTTTAAGAATTAATCCTGGAAATATTGGCTCAAAAGAGAGAATCAAAGAAGTAATAAAGGCAGCAAAAGATTATAATTGTGCAATTAGAATAGGTGTTAATGGGGGTAGTTTAGAAAAACATGTACTTGAAAAGTATTCAGAACCAAACCCGCAAGCTTTAGTTGAAAGCGCTATGTATAATATAAAAATTTTAGAAGATAATGATTTTTTTAATTTTAAAATAAGTGTTAAAGCCTCTGATATTTTTCTAGCTACTCAAGCTTATCAAATTTTATCTAATAAATGTGATTATCCTCTGCATTTAGGAATTACTGAAGCAGGAGGAAAAAGGACAGGTTCTATAAAATCTTCAATTGGAATAGGTTTATTATTATTACAAGGAATCGGAGACACAATAAGAGTTTCTTTATCTGATGAACCTGAAGAAGAGGTAAGGGTAGGATTTGAAATTCTTAAAAGCTTAGGATTAAGAAATAGAGGTATTAAAATTATATCCTGTCCTTCATGTGCAAGACAACAATTTCCAGTAATAGAAACAGTAAAAAAATTAGAAAAATCCCTAGAAGATATTATGACACCAATGACAGTTTCAATTATTGGTTGTGTAGTTAATGGGCCAGGAGAAGCTACAATGACACAAATAGGAATTACAGGGGGTGGTAATGATACTCATATGATATATATTAATGGAAAAAAAGATCATCGTATAAAAAAAAATGATATTGCAGAATATTTAGAAAAAGTGATTAGAAAAGAAGCATTAAAAAATTCAAATAATAGTCTATGAAAATTCAACCAGTAAGAGGAACACACGACTTATATAATCAAAATTTGATGAAATATAATCATGTATTAAAAATTGTAAATAGACTTGCTAAAGTTTATTGTTTTGATGAGATTATAACCCCAATATTTGAAACAACAGAATTATTTCGTAAACCATTAGGTAAGTTTTCTGATGTTGTTTTGAAAGAAATGTATACATTTGAGGATAGAAATAATTCATCCCTTACTTTAAGACCAGAATATACTACTCCTATGATTAGATCTGCTATTTCAAATAATCTTTTAGAGAAAATTCCTCAAAAATTATATGGCATTGGACCAATGTTTAGAAGAGAAAGACCTCAAAAAGGTAGATTTAGACAGTTTAATCAAATAAATTTTGAAATTTTAGGAACTAATGACATAGCTGCAGATTTAGAACTTATTTTATTAGGTGATGATATTTTGAAAAGTATTTTTCCTGATAAAAAAATTGACTTGATAATAAATTCTCTTGGCGATCAGAGCACTTTAAAAAAATTCAAGGAAGATTTAAAAATTTTTTTTAATAAATATAAAAAAGATTTAAGCGATGAGTCTAAAAATAAAATTGAGACTAATCCTTTAAGAATTTTAGACTCAAAAGATAAAGATGATATAAAAATTAATTTTAATGCACCAAAAATACATGATTATTATTCAAAAGAAGCAAATAAAAAATTTGATGAAATTAAAGGTTTATTACAAGAATACTCTATTAATTATGAAATAAATCCAAATTTAGTAAGAGGTCTTGATTATTATTGTCATACTGTTTTTGAGTTTAAATCTAAAGACTTAGGATCTCAGGACACCCTAATTGGAGGAGGAAGATATGATGGATTAATTAAATTGCTGGGAGGGCCTGATATACCAGGTGTTGGCTGGGCTGGAGGAATTGATCGAATAATTATGTTAATGGAAAATATTGTATTAGGTGAAAAAAAAATACACTTAGTTTTAATGAATGAAAAAATTAAAAGTTATGGTTTAAAATTATTGGATTTACTAAGAAAGAATAACATTTACGCTTATTTAGATTATAAATATAATTTAAAAAAATCCTTATCAAACGCAAGTAAAGAAAAATCTAAATATGCAATAATTATTGGAGAAGATGAATTTAAGAATAATACATGCACAATTAAAAACTTAAATAACAATACTCAACAAAATATTTCTATAGATAATATTGTTAACTTTTTAAAAGAATGAAAGATATTAAAGATCAGCTTGATGCAATTTTAAAAAAACATTTATTAGTAGAAAAACAACTATCTAATCAAGACTCTATTTCAACAGAAAAATTAATAGAATTAAATAAAGAATATTCTGAATTAGCTCCCTTAGTAGAGCTTATAAATGAATATAATAAAACCTCTGAAGATTTAAAAAATTTGAGTGATTTATTACAAGACAAAGATATTTCTATAAGAGAAATAGCAGAAGAAGAAATAAAAGAGAAAAACATTAAAATAAAATTACTTCAAAATGATTTAATAAAATCATTAATACCTAAAGATAAAAATGATGATAAAAATTCAATTTTAGAAATTCGTGCAGGCACAGGAGGTGATGAAGCTTCACTTTTTGCAGCTGATTTATTTAATATGTATCAAAAATATTCTGAGATTAATTCTTGGAAATTTGAAGTTTTGTCAATATCTGAAACTGGTTTAAATGGAATTAAAGAAGTTATTTGTAATATATCAGGTAAGAATGTTTTTTCAAAAATGAAGTATGAGTCTGGAGTTCATAGAGTACAACGTGTTCCAACAACTGAAAATAGTGGAAGAGTTCATACTTCAGCAGCAACAGTTGCAGTTTTGCCTGAGGCTGAAGAAATAGATGTAAAAATTGAAGAAAAAGATCTAAGAATTGATGTATTTAGATCAAGTGGTCCAGGTGGACAATCTGTAAATACTACAGATAGCGCAGTTAGAATTACTCATTTACCTACTGGTGTAGTAGTTTCCCAGCAGGATGAAAAATCTCAGCACAAGAACAAAGCTAAAGCACTTAAAATATTAAGATCACGAATTCTAGATAGAGAAATTCAAATTAAGGACAATGAAAGGGCAAAAGATAGAAAATCTCAGGTTGGATCTGGGGATAGATCTGAAAGAATAAGAACTTATAATTTTTCACAAGGTAGAGTTTCTGATCATAGAATAAATTTAACTTTATATAATCTTAATGAAATACTTGAAGGTAATTTGGATGAATTAATCATTCCTTTAAGTGCTAATGCTGAAGCAAAAAAACTATCTGAATTAAAAAATGAATAATTTTTTAAAACAACAACTTAATCAACTTAAAATTTTTCCTGAACCAGAATTAGAATTGAGAATATTATTAAATAAAAACTCACTAAAAAAAAATGAGATTTTTTTATCAAATTTTTGTATTTCTGATATTAATCTTTCTAGTTTTAAAAAAACTTTAAAAAGAAGGATTAATAGAGAGCCAATTTCTAAAATATTTGGACAAAAAAGCTTTTGGAAGTATGATTTTGTCGTTGATAAAAATGTTATAGATCCTCGACCTGAAAGTGAACTTATAATTGAAAAAGTTATAAAATATTATCCAAAAAAAAATAAGAAATATAAGATACTTGATATTTGCACTGGTTCTGGCTGTCTTGCTATATCTCTTGCTAAAGAATATAAAAATTCAAAAATAGTTGCTACTGATATTTCATCTAAAGCACTTAATATAGCTAAAATTAATGCTAAGAAAATGAAATGTGCTAATCAAATTAAATTTATTAAATGTAATTTAATTAATAACTATTCATCCTATGATATTATTGTGACAAATCCACCCTATTTATCTTTAAATGAATATAAAAAATCTTCACTTGAAATTAAATTGTTTGAACCAAAGATAGCATTCGTAGCAAAGAATAATGGTTATGAATTTTATAAAAAAATTTCATTAATATTAAGTAAAATTTTGAAATCAGAATCTACTGCCTTTGTTGAAATTGGCTCATCTCAGGCCAAAAATGCCATAAAAATTTTCAAATTAAACAATTTAAATTTATTAGAAGTATCTAAAGATTTGCAAAAATTGGATCGTATTCTTATTTTAAATAAAACTTGATTAATTTATTATTTTATATAAATATAAGTATTATTTTTACAGAAAACTAGATTTTTACTAGAGTTTTCCTAATAATTTTACATTAATAATTTATGTACACAAAAAAAAACACGAGATTATCATATAGATCTAATAGAAGATCTGGATATAAAAGAAGTAATTCGTATTCAAATTCTAAAACAAAAAATAAAGGTAACTTATCTCAACAATATAATAAATTTTTAAAATTAGCTAAAGAAGCTTCTTCGTCAGGTGATAGAATTCAGTCAGAATACTATTATCAATTTACTGACCATTATTACAGGTTAATGTTAGAGCTTGGAATGAATATTGATGACTCAGAAGCACAAGAAGAAAAAGTTTCAAAAGATTTAAATCAACAGTCCAATAATGATCCTGAATCTAATCAATCCTTAGATCAAAATAAAGGATCAGAAGAAACTGAAAACTCTGATACTTCAGAAAATGATGATTTAGAATCTATTCAATCTGTTCCTTTTATTTCAGAACCAGCAAAAAAGAAAAGTACTAGAAATAAAAAAATTAGTGCTTAGTTATTCGTATAAAGAAAAAAGATGTTTTGCATAAATTTCTTTATACTCCTTATCAAATCTTTTTAATTCATTACCCTCTAAAATTTTTCCAGAAGGAAGTTTAATATTCATGGGATTTACTTGCTTGTTTTGAAAAATGATTTCATAATGAAGATGGGGACCTGTTGAATTTCCTGTACTTCCTACGTAACCAATTATGTCTCCCTGACTAACTCTTTTGCCCTTATATATATTTTTTTTATATTTTGATAAATGAGCATAAGCCGTTTTATATTCATTGTTATGTCTAATGCGTATATATTTTCCATAGCCACCATTATTTCCAATATACTCAATTACACCATTACCACCAGCATATATTGGAGTACCAGTTGGGGCAGCAAAATCTACACCTTTATGAATTTTATTAAAACCAGATATAGGATGTTTTCTCATTCCAAAGCCAGAAGATAATCTTGCCCCATCTAATGGAGTTTTTAGAAGAGCTTTTTTTACATTTTTTCCTTTTCTATTAAAATAATCATAAAATCCTTCGTCTGTTTTAAAAATAAAATATTCTAAATTTTTATTTTGAATTTCTAAATTTACGTATTTGATGTTTCCATATGCAGTTTCATTTCTTACTGGATTATATAGAGTTTCGTAGGACACTTCTAATTTATTATTTTTTTTAATATCTCTCTGGAAATCAATATCAAAACTATATAGTTTAATTAAATCAATAAGAACTGAAACTGGGACACCAGCATTTATTCCATCTTTATATAAAGAAGTATTAATAACAAATTTTATTGAAAAGATATCTTTAATAATTTCAATTTTTTCATTTACTATATTCACCTTATCATTATCAATATTCACAATTATATTATTGGAAAAATTTATTGGTAAAACTATTTTTTTTAAAATTTTTTTGTTATTTTCGTATAAAAATATTTTTTGATTAATATTTAAATTATTTAAATTAAATTCTTTACTTAAATTTTTAATTACAAGATTTTTTAGTTTATTATTTAAAAAAGGAGAAATAATTCCAGAGAATGTATCATTTTTTTTAACTATTATAATTTTCTTAATCAGAATTTCTTCTAATTCTTTTTTTTCAGATTTAATAATTTTATTAAATATAATATCTTTATTTATTTTTTCTAGATTATTATCATAATTTTTATTATTATATTTTAAAATCAATAAATTTTTTTCATTTTTATAATTACTTTTTTTTAAAGTTATATTTCCTTGTATTAAAAAATTTAAACTAATTGCTATTAGTAAGGTAAAAATTATTATCTTAACTGTGTTAGCGCTATACATACTCATCTTTTAGATATATTTTGAATTGAGATAAACTAGAGGTTTTTTATTAAATATTTTTACCTCAATGATTTTACAGACAAATATAATGTGATCCCCTTGACTAATATTTTTTATTTTTTTACAATTTATATTAACTGATGAATTTTTAATTAGTGGTATATTATTTGTTGTAAGAAAATAACTTGTATCGCCCCATTTTGGTTTTTGTTTAGAAAAATGAGTTGAAATTTTTTTTTGATTTTTTGCAAGTATATTAATTCCAAAATATTTTGAATTTTTATATTGTTGTATTGAACTAGATTTTTTATCAAGACTAAACAATACTAAAGGTGGATCAAGTGACAAGGCTGAAAAGGAGTTTACTGTTTTTCCAATGTAATTGTTATTATAATTAATGGAAACAACTGTAACTCCTGTAGCAAACTTGCTCATTGCTAATTTATAAAGATTTGAATTAATTTTTTTCATTAATATTTTTTTGCATATATATAGTATCAACCCATTGATTATTTTTAAAGCCTACTTTTTTTAAAATCCCAGCTTTTTCAAATCCGTTTTTTGTATGAATTTTAATTGATGCCTCAGCATTTTTCCCCCCTATAACAGCTATTATTGTTTTAATTTCTTTGTTATTAGATGATAATTTAATTAATTTACTAAGTAATTTATTTCCAATTTTTTTTCCAGTGTGATTTTTATGAACATAAATACTATTTTCAAAAGTATATCGATATCCACTTTTATTTCTAAACTTACTTAAAAAAGTAAAACCTATAATTTTATTTTCCAATTCTGAAACTATAAATGGTAAATTTGAATTTATAATTTTATTAACAAAAATTAAAAAATTTGACTTAGTCATTTTTTTTTCCTCAAAATTAGCTGAGCTATTTATGATGTAATAATTATAAATATTAAGTACTTGCTCAGTATCTTGAATGTCAAATTTTCTAAAAACTAATGATTTTTTCAAAACATTATAATTAGTATAGATTTTTTTTAATTTTAGAATAATTAAATTAATATTAATTTGGGTGCGTAACTCAGCGGTAGAGTACTGCCTTGACATGGCAGGTGTCACAGGTTCAAATCCTGTCGTACCCACCAGCAATCTATATGTTAAGGTTTGATTATTTTAATCTATTTAAATTATAATAAATTATTTTTTTAAAAATATCATTTTTTATAAAAAATTTTTTATTATATTTTTCAAATTTATCGATTTTTTCAAAACAGAATTTTTTTAAATCACTTTTTTTTATAACAGATAAAAGAGTACTTTTACCTTGTTTTTTATCCTTACCAGGTGTTTTACCTAATTTTATGAAATTAGATTCTTCATCTAGAATATCATCTGTTATTTGAAAAGTTAAACCAAATAGAGTTCCAAATTTTTCAGCAAAATCTATTTCTTTATTATTTTTATTAGCCAAAATGTATGGTGCAGAGCAAGAGAAGCTAAACAGAGCAGCTGTCTTCATTTCATACATCTTTAAAATTTTTGAGGCTTTAATTTTTTTGTTTTCAAATAATAAATCTAATGACTGACCTCCTGCAAGACCTCTAAAACCAAGTGCTTTAGATAATTTACTAATCAGTTGTATTCTTAAATCAGGATCTATATGAATTTTTTTATCTGCCAAAATTTCAAAAGCAAAGTCATGTAAAGCATCACCTGCCAATATTGCTGTCGCTTCATCAAATTTCTTGTGTGTGCTTAGTTTGCCTCTTCTATAGTCATCATTATCCATACTAGGTAAATCATCATGAATTAAGGAATAGCTATGTATAGATTCTACAGCTGCAGATATAAGAAGAGAATATTTTTTTTTAATTTTTGCTTGTCTGCTAAATATGTCTATTAAAAAGGGACGAATCCTCTTGCCCCCGTTCATTGAACCGTACAGCATAGCCTTAGATAATTGATCTTTTGTTAAATTTTTCTTTAAAAGATTATTATAAAAAGTATCAAATTTTTTCTTTTGAGAATTAATTAAGATATTTAAGTGCATAATTTTAATTTACTATTGTTGTATTATAAAAATAATTTAATAGAATAATACTAAATAAATTATTTTAAAGACATTTTCTATTATGCGTATTGAAGAAGAAATAAAACTTGATTACTCAGATGTGTTATTTAGGCCTAAAAGAAGTACTTTAAAGAGTAGAAAAGAGGTTGATTTAACTAGAACCTATAAATTTAAGCATTCAAATAGAGAGTGGACTGGCGTCCCAATTATTGCTTCTAATATGGATGGTGTAGGTGAATTAAAAATTGCTGAAAGTTTATCAAAATTTAAGATTATTACCGCACTTACAAAACAACATAGTTTAGATGAAATTAACTCTTTCTCTAGTATTAAAGAAATATTCAATTACATTTCTCTTAGTTGTGGTACTAGTGAAAATAGTTATGAACGATTAAATGAAATAATTAGTCAACATACTTATGTTCAATTTATATGCATTGATGTTGCAAATGGATACTCAGAAAATTTTAGCTATTTTGTTTCTTCAGTAAGAGAAAAATATCCATCTAAAACTATTATTGCTGGCAATGTTGTAACGGCAGATATGACTCAAGAATTAATATTGAGTGGAGCAGATATTGTCAAAGTAGGTATTGGGCCAGGCAGTGTATGCACTACTAGAATACAAACTGGAGTTGGTTACCCACAATTAAGCGCAGTTATTGAATGTGCAGATGCTGCTCACGGACTTGGAGCCCATATAATAGCTGATGGTGGTTGTACATGTCCTGGAGATGTTGCTAAAGCTTTTGGCGGTGGTTCAGATTTTGTTATGCTAGGTGGCATGTTAGCTGGGCATAAAGAAGGAGGTGGAAAAATTATTAAAAATAATGGTAAAGATTTTATTGAATTTTATGGCTCAAGTTCTGAGGAAGCGAACACGAAACATTATGGAGGTTTAGCAGATTATCGTTCATCAGAGGGTAAAAAAGTTCAAATTCCTCTAAAAAAAGATTTAAACGAAACCGTGAAAGATATTCTTGGAGGTGTAAGAAGTAGCTGCACATATGTTGGTGCGCCTTCTTTAAAACAATTAAGTAAATGCACTACTTTTGTAAGAGTAAATCAACAGTATAATGATACTTTTGGTAAGGTTTAATAACCAATAGCACAGCCGTCCTTTCTAGAGTCTGAACCACCTGTTAATATTCCTTTTTTTCTATTAATATGAATGGCCTGACCTCCGCCATGTGTACTTTCACAATATTCTACTTGGTGTCCAATATCTTTAAGTTGATTCAAAATATTTTTAGGAACAGATTTTTCAAATTTAAATTTTTCCCCCAAATTAAATGCTCTTGGAAAATCTATAGATTCTTGAATAGAAAGATCAAAATCTAAAAAATTTTGCAAAAAATGACAATGACCAATGGGCTGATATTGACCACCCATGACACCATAGGATAATAAAGTATTATTATCTTTATCTGTTAATAACCCCGGTATTATAGTGTGCAAAGGTCTTTTATTTCCCTCAATTACATTTGGATGATTTTTTTCTAATCTAAAATTTACTGCTCTATTCTGAAGCAATATCCCTGTTTTACTGGATGTAATTCCACTGCCAAAAGCAAAGCATATTGAATTAATAAATGAAACTGCATTTAAATCCTTATCTACAACTGTGAGATATACAGTTTCTGGATGAGAGGTAATTGAGAAATTTTTGGGAATATATACTTTATCCATTGATATTTTAGATATTAATTTATTTATATAATCAGAGTTCAATAAACTATCATAATTAAAATTAACAAAATCAGGATCTCCAATATTTAACTCCCTTTCTTCATATGCTATTTTTGAAGCTTCAGCTTGCAAATGAAATCTTTCATAACTTAGAGGTTTGATATCATTAAAATTAATTCTTTCTAAAATAGCCATCATTATTAAGACTGTTATACCAGGCCCATTTGGCGGACATTGATGAATTTTAAATTTTTTATAATTATTTGATAAGGTATTTGAAAATAAAGTTTTTTGATTTTCAAAATCATCTAAACTGTGCAAACCTCCATAAGAATTTAATGATTTAACTATGTCCTCTGCTATATATCCTTTATAAAAATCTTTTATTCCATTTTTAGAAATTGATTTAAGTGTATCTGCTAATAATTCATTTTTATGGATATCTCCAGCCTTATAGGACTGAGAATTTTTTAAAAATATAGATTTAGTTGAAGAATACAATTTTAATTTATTTTTATTTTCTTCCCAATCCTTAGCCACAACTTCATGAACTGGATAACCATTTCTTGCATAATTTTCAGCAGTAATAAATAATTCTTCAAAATCTAATTTACCAAATTTTTCATGCATAGAGTGCCATGCGTGTAGAGCGCCAGGAATACTTACAGAATGTGGACTGGTATTTAGAATTTTATTTATTTTATTTTTTTCAAAAAAATCTAAATCTGCTTTTTTGGGAGCGATTCCTGATCCATTAACCGAAATAGGGTTTTTCCCTTTTAAAGAAATTATAGCAAAACAATCTCCACCTAAACCAGTAGAATTAGGCTCAATTACAGCTTGAACTGCTGAGGCAGCTATAGAAGCATCTATTGCATTCCCACCTTTTTTTAGAATTGAAATAGCTTCTAGAGTGCTTAAAGGCTGTGAAGTTGCTGCCATGCCATTAGTGCTAATTACATTGGATCTTCCATAAAAATGCAATTTTCTCATATAGATTTATTTACTAATATATATTTGACAAAATTATACATAGAATTTAATAGCCATATTGTTATGAAAGTAAGATGCTCACTAAAATCGGCTAAAAACCGAGATAAAGATTGTAAGTTAGTAAGAAGAAAAGGTAGGATTTACGTTATAAACAAAAAAAATCCCCGTATGAAAGCAAGACAAGGATAATTCTAATTCTTTTCTGAAATATATTTCTCTGCCTCTAAAGCTGCCATGCACCCCATCCCAGCAGCAGTTATTGCTTGTCTATATTTTTTATCTTTAACGTCTCCAGCAGCAAAAATTCCTGGTATACTTGTTTCAGTACTATCTGGTTTAGTAATAATATAATTTTCATTATCCATTTTTACTTTTTTATGAAACAAAGAAGTTGAGGGATCATGACCAATTGCGATGAAAGCACCTTTAACTTTTAAAGTGGATTTTGACTGATCAATTTTATCTTCAAGTATAATTTTTTCTAAAACAGCTGGATTACTTGAACCTTCAAATTCTTTTACAGTTTTATTCCATAAAATTGTAATTTTTGGATTTTTAAATAATCTTTCTTGTAAAATCTTTTCAGCACGAAGTGAGTCACGTCTATGAATAAGTGTAACTTTTGAAGCAAAATTTGTTAAATATAAAGCTTCCTCAACTGCACTGTTACCACCACCAATGACTGCTACTTCTTGGTTTTTGAAGAAAAAACCATCACATGTAGCACAAGCTGAAATGCCAAATCCTTTAAATTTTTTTTCACTTTCTATTTCTAACCAACGTGCTTGAGCTCCAGTTGAAATAATTACTGTTTTACTCTCAAAAGTTAAACCTGCATCTGTTGATGTTATGAAAGGTTTTGATTCAAAATCTACCTTAGTTACAATATCATTATGAAAAATTGTTCCCACTTTAAGTGCCTGTTCTTTCATTTGTTCCATTAGCCAAGGACCTTGAATCACGTCTCCAAAGCCTGGATAATTTTCAACATCTGTAGTAATAGTCATTTGACCACCAGGCTCTAATCCTGAAACCATATGAGGTTTTAAATTCGCCCTTGCACAATAAATAGCAGCAGTATACCCAGCTGGACCTGAGCCAATTATAAGTACATCTGTATTAATTTTTTTTGACATTTATTTTATATAGGATTAGTTAAATGAGAAACAAGCTCATGCATCTTATTTTTCTACTGGCCAGTCTGTTTCAAATGATACATAATTAATTTGAATACATCTTCTTTCTTTATTAATTTTTTTAAGTTCTAGCCCATGCCAAGTATCTTGACCTGAAGAAAAAAAATAACCTTCATTATCTTTATATTTAACTGTTTTTACAATTTTAAAATTATCATCATATAAATCTGTACCAAGATCTTCAGATTCATCATATGGATTTACCCAAACCATCATTGTCATTAGTTTTTCAGCAATATCTTTATGAGGTTTTAACCAAAAACCTTTTTTATCGGCAATAATTTCTAAGCGTACAAATGACGAAGATAAATCTTTGTTTAGAACTTTTGAAAATAATTTTACAGTTTTTATATTTTGCAGTACATTTATTGTCTTTGCTAAATTAGGAAAATAATCACAGTTTTCTCTAGTAATAAATAAACGTAATTTACCATCAATACCCTTTCCAGTATGATCAGCAGCTCTAGTTCCATCATAAGCTCTACTACCTTCAGGAATTTCTGCAGAAATTATTTCGTTTAGGGTCAATTTATTCAAACACTCCCTTAATTCCCAATGCTTAAAAGGAGTTTTAAATTCTTGTATTTGGGTTAAATTCATAAAGACTCTTTTATAATTCTTTTCTTAACTATACTAGCGATTCTTTTTGATTCATAAAGAGGTTTATATTTCCAAGTTTTTAAATCTTTTTTTCTCTCTAATTTTTTGGTAATCTTTAATTTTTCAAATTCATTATGAAATCTTTTAATTCTATTACTTATGCGTTTAAAGGGAAGATGAAAAATATAAACTGGTTTTCCTGTAATTGCACATTCAGATATCATAGAAGTTGAGTCAGATGTTACTATAAAAAATTTTGAATACTTTAAGGAAAATACATAAGGATTTTTTTCATTTTCTTTCCATATTATAGAAATATTTTTTAATTTTTTTTCTAGCATCTCCTTCATATCTTTTGTTGTTCTTCGAGAAGTTATGATTAAAAAATTATATTTAGAATTAATTTTTTTAAGATTTCTTATTTTTAAAATTAATTTATTTATTTCATTTATTGAAAAATAATAATGATTATTTTCACCACCAATTATAACACTTACTAAATTTTTTTTTGGTAAATCAAATTTTGACTTTGTTAACTGATTAATATTTTTTTTATTAAATTTATGCAAAGCTCCTATTGAGCAAATAACATTTTTACCATTTATATTGTCATGATTGGGAGCTATAATATAATCAAAATTATAAAAATTAATTTTTGGATTTTGTATATGAATATTAATAGCTTTACTAAATTTCTTTTTTAAAAAAATTGAAAGATAAACACTTTTTCTTCCACAACTAATTATTATATCAGGTGATTTAATATTATTGATGTTGTTTAAAAAGATCCAAGGAAATATAGGAAGTATTCCTGGTTGCAGCTTTGACCATGGAAATAAAAGTTTTGTTTCCAAAGAATTAATATTCTTACTAAATTCTTGCGCTAATCCAATGACCTGGCTAATCATGCCTTCAGAGCCGTCAGTTAAAACCAAAATATTTTTATTAATAAACTTCAATTATTTATTTGTATGTTACTGATAATATTGTGTAAGATCTAACTCCTTTTGGACTATTTATTTCTACAATATCACCCTTTGTTTTACCAATAAGTCCTCTTGCTAGTGGACTATTAATAGACAATTTTTTGTTTTCAATATCAGATTCATATTCTCCAACTATTTGATAAGTTGATTTATTTAAACTTTCATCATCTTCTATTTGAACTGTTGCACCAAATTTTATTTCTTTTCCTGATAACTGAGCAACATCTATAATTTCAGCTAAAGCACTCGTGCTTTCAAGCTCCTTGATTTTTCCTTCAATCAGGCTTTGTTGTTCTTTTGCATATTGATATTCAGCATTTTCTGAAAGATCACCATGACTCCTAGCTTCAGAAATAGCAGCAATGATATTTGGTCTATCTTCATTTATGAGTTTTTTAAGCTCTTCCTGCAATTTTTCATAGCCTGATGATGTCATTGGTATTTTATTCATAATTTTATGATGATCTAATATTTTTTAATGTCAATATTTTTCAATGTATTGACTGTAGACTTTTAATATTTAAGTTATTATTTTTCAAGTTTTCTATTGCATCAACTGCAACTTTAGCACCAGCTATTGTTGTATAATAAGGAATATTATTCATTAAAGAAGTTCTTCTAATACTATAGCTATCCTTTATAGATCGTTGAGATTTAGTGGTATTAATTACTAAATTAATTTCATTTTTTAAGAGCGCGTCTACTATATGAGGGCTACCTTCTTTTACCTTTTTTATAGTATCAACAATTATATTTTGTTCTTTTAAATAATTTGCAGTTCCTTGTGTAGCTACTATTTTAAAATTGAGATTTTGTAATTTTTTTGCAATTACTGTTATTTTTTCTTTGTTATCATTATCTATTGATAGAAAGACTTTTCCTTTTTTTGGTAAATTTGTTCCTGAAGCAATTTGACTTTTAATAAAAGCTGAAAGAAAATTTTTATCTATACCCATTACTTCGCCAGTAGATTTCATTTCAGGACCTAATATAAGATCTACTCCATCAAATTTGTTAAATGGAAATACAGACTCTTTAACATTATACGTCTTTAGTTCTCTTTCTTGTTCAAAATTAAATAAATCATTTAAATAATCACCTGACATGACTTTTGCTGCAATTTTTGCAATAGGTATTCCAATTGCTTTAGCGACAAAAGGTACAGTTCTGCTAGCTCTTGGATTCACTTCTAAAACATATAATTTATTATTTTTAACTGCTAATTGAGTATTCATGAGACCAATAACATTAATTTTATTAGCTATTTTTTTTACCCAATCTACTATTTTATTTTCTGTTTCTTTTTTTAAGGAAAAAGGTGGAAGCGAGCATGCACTGTCACCAGAATGAATCCCGGCCTCTTCTATATGTTCCATAATCCCTGCAATAAAAATATTACCTTTTTTATCTCTTATAAGATCCACATCTATTTCAATTGCATTTTCTAAATATTCATCAATTAAAATAGTATTATTTTTAGATACATTAATTGCTTCTTTAGCAAAAGATATGAAATTTTCATCATTATAAGCAATTTCCATAGCCCTTCCTCCTAATACGTAAGAGGGACGAATTAAAACTGGATAACCTATTTTATTAGCAATTTTTACAGCATCATTTATGTTATTACTTATTCCATTCTTAGGTTGATTTATTTCAAGTTTATTTAGAGTGTTACTAAAAAGATCTCTGTCTTCAGCTAAATCTATAGCTTCAGTGGAAGTACCTAATATTTTTATACCCTCATCTTCAAGAGTTTTTGCAATTTTTAAAGGAGTTTGTCCACCAAATTGAACATATATTCCTAAAACTTTCCCATTAGAATTTTCTTTATTGTATATCTCAATTACACTTTCAGCAGTTAAAGGCTCGAAATATAATCTATCAGCAGTATCATAATCAGTTGAAACAGTCTCTGGATTACAGTTAATCATAATAGTCTCAATTCCTTTTTCTTTAAGAGCGTAAACAGCATGCACGCAGCAATAGTCAAATTCTATACCTTGGCCAATTCTATTTGGACCTCCACCTAAGATTATTATTTTATCTTTGTTTGTAGGATTAGATTCACAAAATTTTTCATTAGAAAAATTCCAATCATATGTTGAATATAAATATGGTGTTTTTGAATTAAATTCACCTGCACAAGTATCAACAAGTCTATAAACAGGATTTATACCATAAGAATGACGAATTTTTCTAACATCTTGTTCATCGATTTTTTTAATTTTTGCAATTTTTTTATCAGAAAAGCCTTTTGATTTGGCATACAATAACAAGTCCTTATCAAGTTTATTTTTTTGAATAAATTTTTCAATTTCAATAATTGTTTCTACTTCATTTATAAACCAGGGATCATATTTTGTATAATTTTTGATTGTTTTTTTATTAATTCCTAACCTTAGAGATTCTCCAATCACCAGTAGTCTTTGTGAAGATTGTTTTTTAAGCTCATTCATTATATTATTTTTGTCTAATTTAATATTTTTTGGAGAATCTAAACCATCTAAATCATATTCAAGTGAAGCAAAGCCTTTTTGTAAAGATTCAGAAAAGGATCTACCAATACTCATAGTTTCCCCTACAGATTTCATTGAAGTTGTTAAATTTGAATCTGCTCCTATAAATTTTTCAAATGTAAATCTAGGTATCTTTGTAACTATATAATCTATACTTGGTTCAAAACTTGCTGGTGTAGTAGAAGTAATATCATTTTGTAGTTCATCTAAAGTATATCCAACAGCTAATTTTGCTGCAATTTTTGCAATAGGAAAACCAGTTGCTTTAGATGCTAAAGCAGAAGATCTGCTAACTCTAGGATTCATTTCTATAACGTTTATTTCCCCATCTTCAGGATTAATAGCAAATTGAACATTTGATCCACCTGTATCAACCCCAATTTTTCTGAGAACTTCTATGCTAGCATTTCTTAAAAGTTGGTATTCTTTATCAGTAAGAGTTAAAGATGGCGCAACTGTTATGCTATCTCCAGTATGAACACCCATTGGATCTACATTTTCAATTGAACAAACAATTATACAATTATCCTTTGAGTCTCTAACAACTTCCATTTCAAATTCTTTCCAACCAGCCACTGATTTTTCAATAAGTATTTGATTAGTAGGACTAGCATTCAAACCTCTCGTACATAGTTCACTAAATTCTTGATTATTATATGCTACACCACCCCCGGTTCCTCCTAAAGTAAAGCTTGGTCTGATAACTAATGGAAGTATTAATTCTTCTTTAACTTTTTCAGCTTCAACTATATTGTTTACTATTAAACTTTTTGGACAAGATAACCCAATTTCATTCATAGCATCTTTAAATTTTTGTCTATCTTCTGCAAGTTCAATAGCTTTAGGATCAGCACCAATCATTTTTACTTTGTACTTATTTAGAATTTGATTTTTATATAATTCCATTGCAACATTTAAAGCAGTTTGCCCACCCATTGTTGGAAGTAAAGCATCTGGTTTTTCAATTTTTATTATTTCTTCTACAAATTCCTTTGTGATTGGCTCAATGTAAGTTTTGTTTGCCAATTCAGGATCTGTCATAATTGTTGCTGGATTAGAATTTATTAAAACTATTTCATAATTTTCATCACGAAGTGATTTACAAGCTTGGGCACCAGAATAATCAAATTCACATGCCTGACCAATAACAATAGGACCAGCACCAATAATTAAAATTTTTTTTATGTCATTTCTTTTTGGCATATTCTTTTACTAAACTATAAAAATTTTTAAATAAGTAATGGCTATCGTGAGGTCCGGGACTAGCTTCTGGATGATACTGAACACTAAATATCGGCAAACTCTTATGCTTAATCCCTTCATTAGTTCCATCAAATAAAGAAATATGAGTTTCTAAAACATCTTTTGGTAAAGATGATTTATCAACTTCAAAGCCATGATTTTGAGATGTAATTTCAACAATTGAAGTATCTAGATTTTTTACTGGATGATTACCACCTCTGTGACCTTGAAACATTTTTTTTGTTTTTGCACCTAAGGCTAAACTTAAAATTTGATGACCAAGGCAAATTCCAAAAATTGGTATTTTTCTTTTTATTATTTCTTTAATTGTAGGAATAACAATACTACCAGTTGCATAAGGATCGCCAGGACCATTTGATAAAAAAACACCATCTGGATCAGTTTCCAAAACATCATCAATTGATGAATTTGCTGGAAGAATAGTAGGTGACAAGTTTATATTGTTTAAATTTCTAAGAATATTTCTTTTTATACCATAATCTAAGCATGAAACTTTATAATGTGAATTTTCATTTTTTATAAATTTATTTTTTTTATTATTCCACGTGCTTTCGTTATTAGAATAAGAATTTTTTGTAGAAACAATATTAGCTAAATCAAGATTTTCTAAACCTTTCCAATCAGCTATTTCAATTTTTATTTTTTCTATATCGCAATTATTTCCAAAATTAACTATTGCTGCTTTCATAGCACCTTGAGAAGCAAGTAAACGTGTAATTTGACGAGTATCTATATTAGTTATGCATGGAATATCATTTTGGGTAAAAAAAAAATTTAAATCCTCTTTACTTCTCCAGTTTGAGTTATAATTAGAGGGTTGATTGATTACACATCCACAAGCGTAAATTTTACCTGACTCAACATCAAGTTCATTAGTGCCTACAATTCCAATATGAGGAAAAGTAAAAGTAATAATTTGTTTAGCATAAGATGGGTCAGTAAGTATTTCTTGATAGCCAGTTTGAGAGGTATTAAAACATAATTCTCCAACACTAGCTTTTTTTGAGCCCATGCCATTGCCCCAGAAAACTTTACCATTTTCTAAAATAAGAGCAGCTGTTGGGTTATTTAGAGAGTTTAAACAATCAAGTTTTTGCTGCATATTTAATTTGAAAACCAGCTTTTACTAGGCATTTTGATTTATATAGTCAAGGATTAGTTGTAATTCACTGTAAGAGTTATAATAATAATTTTTTTTTTAAATAACGATTCTATCAAAGAAGGTGAAAGTAATGAATTTAAGAACTACAATTGAAGAAAGATATAAGAATGCAATAAGGGCAAAAAATAATAATGAAATTAACACGTTGCGCTTAATTAAAAGCGCAATAAAAGATAAGGATATAGCTTCTCGAACAACTAATCAAAAAGAAGGTATTAATGATACTGAAATTATGTCTTTATTACAAAATTTAATAAAGCAAAGAAATGATTCAATTACTTCATTTGAATCAGCTGGAAGGGATGATTTAGCAGATACTGAAAAAAAAGAAATTGAAATTATTTCACAATTTCTTCCTAAGCAAAAAACTGAAGAAGAAACTAAACTATTAATTTCTAATATTATTAAAGAAGAAAAATTATTAAACATTAAGGATATGGGAAAATTGATGAGTATTTTAAAATCAAAACATAGTGGAAGTCTTGATATGGGATTAGCTGGAAAAATTGCAAAGTCTAAGCTTTCAAATTAATGTCTTTTTCAAAAAATGATTTAGAAATAATAAAGTCTAAAATATCTTTACGAAGTGAATTAGAAAAAAAACATAAGCTATCACAAAAAGGTAAAGATTTTTGGTGCTGCTGTCCTTTCCACGAAGAAAAAACACCTTCTTTTAAAATTAATGATGAATTAGGTTCATTTTATTGTTTTGGTTGTAATGCTAAAGGTGACATATTTACAATCTACACAGATCTTTACAATTATAGTTTTATAGATGCCGTAAAGGAGCTTGCACAAAGATCAGGAGTAAAAATAGATTTTGATAAAAAGAAAACTAATAAAGAAAACAAAATTGAAGAAATTTTAGAAATTTCGTGTCAATGGTTTCAAAAAAATTTAGAAAATTCTGAAGCAATTAATTGTAATAAATATCTTAACAAACGTAAATTAAAAGAAGAAATCATTAAACAATTTAGACTAGGTTATTCATATAATACTAAATCTTCATTATATGAATTTTTAAAAAATAAATCATTCACTGATGAAGAATTATTATCAAGCAACGTTGTAAAGTTAAGTAACAACAAAAAAATTCAAGATTATTTTTATAAAAGATTAATTTTTCCAATAAAAAATTTGCAAGGAAAAGTGGTTGGTTTTGGAGGAAGATCTCTTGATAATACTAATCCAAAATATATAAATTCTCCTGAAAGTAATTTTTTTCAAAAAAGATATTTATTATATAATCTTGATTTAGCTAAAAATACTTCAAGAAAAAAAAACAATTTATTAATTTGTGAAGGTTATATGGATGTTATATCATTATTTCAAAATGGTATTTTCAGTGTTGTATCTCCTTTAGGAACTTCTTTAACTGAAGATCAACTTAAATTGTCTTGGAGATATTCAACAAAACCTACCGTGATGTTTGATGGGGATTCAGCTGGAGTTAGAGCTTCATATAAAGTAGCTGTTATGTCTTTGCCTCTAATATCTGCGCAAAAATTTTTACAGTTTATATCACTTCCAGAAAATTTTGATCCTGATAGTTATATTAATCAATTTTCCTTTAATAATTTTTTGAAATTTTTAAAAAATCCTCAGTCATTGATTGAATTTATATTTAATCAATCCAGTTCATCTATTAAATTAAATAATGCTGATGAAAAAATTTCATATGACAAATATTTAGATGACTTAATAGAAACTATTAAAGATAAAAAAACACAGTACTTCTATAAAAGTGAATTAAAAACTCTTTTTTTTAATAAATTACGTTATCAAAATAAAAACACAAATAAACTAAATTTAACATCAAAAAAATTAAACCAAAATCTTAATAAAAAACAAAATTCTTCATTTATAGCTAGTGCTATAAATAATCATAATTTTAGATCTCAGATATTAAAGCAACTTTCATATTCAGATTTATTCAATGAAGCAGAAATGAAATTAATTAATGAACTTCAAAAAGATGAATATTTAAACTTAGAGCCACTAAAATTATTAAAAAAAATAGAAAATACCAGTTTTAGTAATTTGGTAAAAGAATGCATGAGTTGGCAGATTTATAGGCTTTTTCCTTATTCTGAACCTAAATTTGATCCACAAACATCTTTTGATGAAGTATTAAAATCTTTAAATAATCTAAATACAAGACTTTCAAATTTAAAAAAAATAAATAAAAGCCTAGATGAATTTGTAAAAAATACTAACTCTTTAAATTGGAGTGAATTACAAAGTATTAATTTAGAAATTTTAGATGAAGATTGATACAAAATGGTTTTAAAAAAAAAGAAAAAAAAGAAAATAATTAAAAAGAAAAAAAAAGTTGTTTCTTCTAAAAAAAATAAATCAAAAAAGAAAACTGCAAAAAATAAAAAACTAGTTAAGAAAAAAAATTTAAAGAAAAAAACAATTACTAAGAAGAGTAATTTAAAAAAATCTAAAAATAAATTAAAAAAGAAAAAAATAATCAATAAAAAAACTGTTGCTAAAAAAAATCAAAAAAAAGATATTATTGAAAAAAAACAGCGCAAAAAAAGAGAAAAAAAAGTAATTAATTTTGATGATCATATAAAAGCGATAGTTGCAAAATTATTAGATAAACATAAAGTTGATGGAATTTATACTACAAATATTGTAGCAAAGGGAATTCCAAAAAAATTGAGATTACCAGAAAATATTTCAAAAGTAGAGGAAGTATTAAAAAAAAATAAAATATCTATCTTAACAGAAGATGAAGTTGCAGAATTAAAAAGATTACAAACGAATGAATCGTCTGGTTCAGATGAAAATGCAACTGATGAAAAAAAACAAACTGGCAAAACTGATGATCCAGTTAGATTATATCTACGTGATATGGGATCAGTTGAATTACTTAGTCGTGAAGGGGAAATTGCTATTGCAAAAAGAATTGAAGCTGGTCGAGAGCGCATGATTGGAGCAATCTGTGAAAGTCCAATGACAATTCGCTCAATAATAAATTGGAAAGATTCAATTAAAGAAGGAACTATGCTTCTTAGAGATATTGTTGATTTAGAACAAACCTATGACATGTCAGATATTAATGAATCTGGAATAGATGATACTTTAAAATTAATTGAAGGTGAAACTTCTATAAAAGAAAAGAAGACAAAAGATAAAGATAAGAAAAAAATTAAAGATGATGAAAAAAAAGATGAAGAAGGTGAAAATGATGAAATTTCATCTGAAGAAGAGGAAGAAGAAGGTTTGAACGTGTCTCTAGCTGCAATGGAGGAAAAACTTAAGCCTAAAGTTTTAAAAGATTTTGATGATATAACTAAATTATTTAAAAAATTACAAAAATTAAGTCAAGATTTAATTGATACTGATAAGAAGAATGAAAATCTTTATTCTTCTATAGAAAAAAAATATAAAAAAATTCAAAAAGAAATGGTTATCTCAATGAAAGAGGTCCATTTTAATTCAACTACAATAGAAGCTTTAATGGAATCACTATACGAATTAAATAAAAAGTTATTAGTTCGTGAAGGTAGAATGCTTAGAATGGCAATGAATTCAAATGTTTCTCGCGATTCATTTATTGAAAATTATCTAAATTTTAATTTTGAAAAAAACTGGATACAATCATTGCTTGCATTAAAAGATAAAAATTGGGAAAAGTTTATCAATAAAAATCATATTGAAATAAATAAATTAATTGAAGAAATAAGAGAAATACAAACAGCTTGTGAACTACCATTATCAGAATTTAGAAGAATAGTAAGTACTGTTCAACAAGGAGAAAGATCAGCAAATAGAGCTAAGAAAGAAATGATAGAATCAAATTTGCGATTAGTTATTTCAATTGCAAAAAAATATACTAATAGAGGACTACAGTTTTTAGATCTTATTCAAGAAGGCAATATTGGCTTGATGAAAGCTGTTGATAAA
>MDSY01066720.1_pt1 | contig 29110 bp, 24 predicted proteins | sample 811131 | NCBI WGS metagenome assembly MDSY01 (sample SAMN05326643, study PRJNA326480) | marine metagenome | isolation source: seawater | place: Atlantic Ocean: South West | collected 2010
CACAGATATTCCAAAACCTATCGTAATTTGGGTAAGATGGAACTCCCTCAAACATTACAGATGTTGCTCCAGACAACAGTGGTCCATAAACAATATAACTATGACCTGTAATCCATCCTATGTCGGCAGTACACCAATAAACATCGTTGGATTTGTATTGAAATACATTTAAAAAAGTATAAGCCGTATAAATCATATATCCCCCACATGAATGGACCATTCCTTTTGGTTTTCCAGTTGATCCAGATGTATAAAGTATAAATAGCATATCTTCAGAGTCCATTTCAGTTGCGGGAAAAATGCCATCAACCTTCAATATTTCGTCATGCCACCATTTTTCATTAGTATTCATCAATATTTTTTGACCAGTTCTTTTCAATACGATAGTTGTTTCAATGGTTTTACAATCTAAAAGTGCTTTATCGGCAATTTCTTTAAGATTTATTGTCTTGTTTCCTCTAAAACTGCCATCTGCTGTAATTAGCATTTTACATTGTGAATCATTAATTCTCGCAGCTAAAGCTGTTGCTGAAAATCCTGCAAAAACAACTGAATGTACTGCACCAACTCTGGCACATGCTAAAACTGCAACAGTAAGTTCTGGAACCATTGGCATGTAAATACAAACTCTATCACCTTTTTTGACTTTGTTGTTTTTTAAAACATTGGAGAACTCACAAACCTTTTGGTGTAATTCTTTGTAGGAGATTTTTTTAGACTCTTCATCTGGATTGTTTGGTTCAAATAAAATTGCAGTTTGATTAGCTCTATCATTTAAATGTCTATCTAAACAATTTTCAGTTATATTAAGCTTACCTCCTTCAAACCATTTAAACTCTGGTTTATTAAAATCATAAGACAATACCTTATCCCATTTCTTTTTCCAAGAAAAAGTAGAAGCTATTTTTTCCCAAAAAGATTCAGGATTTTTTACACTTTCTTTGTAAAGATTATTAAAATCTTCTGATGATTTGGCTATGTAATTATCTATTTTTTCCAAATTGTATGTTTATTGTAAATATAAAAAAAACAACTATTGATTTAATCTATAATTTAGTATTGCATTATTTATTTGCTTAACTATTGCTGGACCTCCATAAACAAAACCTGAATATAGCTGAATTAGTGATGCACCAGCTTTTATTTTATCAATTGCATCTTGAGGATTCATTACTCCACCCACTCCTACAATAGGAATGGTTCCCTTACTTTTTTCATGTAAAAACTTTATAACAGCGGTGGATTTATTTGAAATTGGCTTTCCACTTAAACCACCTTTTTCATTAATTAAATCCTCAGATGAACTTAAATCTTTCCTAGACAAGGTAGTATTTGTAGCAATAATACCGTCAATTGATGTCTCTTTTACTACCTCGATAATATCGACAAGTTCACGCTCTGAAAGATCTGGAGCAATTTTAAGTAAGACTGGTTTTGGAGATGAGTAAGAATTATTTTTTTTTTGAATTGCTTGTAGGAGTTTTTTCAAAGATTCTTTATGCTGTAAATCTCTAAGGTTTTCAGTGTTTGGAGAACTTACATTTATAGCAAAATAATGAACGTGTGGAAATAGTTTTTCAAAGCAAATTAAATAATCATTGACAGCATAACTAATTTCAGTAATTTTATTTTTACCAATGTTACCGCCTATTATAATTTTTTTATTGGTCTTCAACCGTTCAACTACCTTATCAACTCCATCATTATTAAAACCCATCCTATTAATAATAGCATCATCTTTTATTAATCTAAACAATCTTTTTTTAGGATTACCTTTCTGAGCAACAGGAGTTACAGTCCCTATTTCAATAAAACCAAAGCCGAAACATGAAAACTCTTTATATAAGTTAGCATTTTTATCAAAACCAGCGGCTAAACCTACTGGATTTGGAAATTTTATTCCAAACAATTCGGTTTCTAGTAAAGGATTTTGAAAACTAAATATTTTAGAAACAAAAAACTTAACAAATGGAATTTTAAAAAATACAGCAGTTAAAAAAAAAGTTATATCATGAACTTTTTCTGGATCAATTGAGAAAAGAATAGGTTTTAAAAGCGTTTTATACATCTAGCTTTTTATAATTATCTACTATTTTTTATTTAATTTATTACTCATTTCTAAAGAAATAGCTGATATTTCGTATCTAATTTTACCAGCCATAGTCTCAATAACACATGACTCACTCCCATCTTTAATTTCAACTATTTTACCATGAAGGCCACTTTTTGTAACAATCCTAGTACCAATTTTCAAATCAGAAAGAAACTTTTTTTCTTTTTTTTGCCTTCTCATTTGGGGATAAATCATTAGAAAGAAAAAACCTACTAGCATTAAAATTAGAGGCATTGAATTGAAAGAATTATCCATATTAATTATTTTTTGGTAAAACAAAAGCTTTAATGTTTATGAGTTCTTTTCCTTTCGAGGTATTAGTGACTAATGTAACGGTTTTTCTTTGCATACCTGGCTTATCTGAAGAATCAAATTTCACTTTAATAACACTAGATTCACCTGGCTTAATTGGTGTATCTCTTGGATATTCGGGAACGGTACAACCACAACTTCCAGTAGCATTTAATATTTTTAAATCAGAATTACCAGAATTTGTAAAAGTAAAAATAGTTTCTACTATATCACCATCTCTTATCTCTCCAAAATCATGATTAGTTTTGTCAAATTCAATTGTAGGATAATCAAAAACAGTATTAACTCTTTTTTGAGAAGATTCTACATTTTCAGATTTAATTTTTTTTGAAGGATCAGCATTACATTGTGTAAACGAAAAAGAAATTATGAAGGCAATTACAAAAGCTAATGAAGATGATTTAATTTTTTTATTGTTCATGATTTAAAATTTATATTTTTCCAAAATTAGTGAATTATTGCAAACCTCTTTTATTTTTCTTTATTCTACCGTCCTTAACAAGTTGTTTAGAAATAGTATCCATCACACCGTTAATGAAAACGTTGCTTTTTGGACTTGAATATTCCTTTGCTAATTCTAAATATTCATTAATAGAAACCTTTACTGGGATGGAGTTGAAAAATAAAAATTCGGTTAAACACATTTTTAATAGTATTAAATCTATTTGTGCTATTCTTTCATTATCCCAATTTGATGTTGCTTTGTCAATTTCTTCCATCAACATATCATTATTAAATATAATATCTTTAATTAATTTCACCCCGAACTCAGCATCTTCATCATTTTTATATAATTTAATTGAAAGTGGAGATTTTCTTGATCTTTTTTGAATTTTTTTAAAAGTATTTAATATCAAGCTGTTTACCAAGGGCAGATCGTTAATCCAAGATATTTCCGTATCCTCAAAAAACTCATATAACTTATCATCTAAAGCAATAATTTTTTTAAATAAATTAACAGTGAAAAGTTTATCTTTTTCAAATGAATGATCTTTATTATTTATGTATTCAGAAAACAATTTACTTTCTTCAATTTTTTTCCAAATTGAAATCAAATATTCGGGATGTTTATCAAAAATATCTATTTTAAATTCGTCTATTTTATTTTCGAGTACTTTATCAAAAGATAGTTTTTTTAAAAATGTATTTTTTGAAAATTTTAAATAAAAAAGATTTGTTTCATCTTTTAAAAACTTTTTTGAGTTTTGGTCATTACATTGAATCGAATGTATATAAATACTTCTTAAAATTGATAAGATAGTAATATACAAATGGTAAAATTTTTTGTTAGAATTTAAAAAATAATTTAACTGAAAATCAATGTTTTTTTCAATTGATTTTTCATAGGCGTATACAACCTCCATCACTTTCAGCCTCAATTGGCGTCTATTTAACATTTTAAAAGAACTTTTATAATATTTAGTTGTAAAATTAATTTTATTTTTTTAAAAATCCCTAGAATTCTGCAAAGATTTAAATACTCATTGACGTATATTTGAATCTTTAATTATTAATGGTTGAATTAAAACATTTAAACAAGTATCTTCTTAAGTACAAATTCAAAATAATAATAGGAATCTTTATTACCATTATTGCTAGAATATTTGCATTAGTTGCTCCAAATCTCATTGGAGATTCAATAACTTTAATTGAAAACTATCTTTTTTCCTCAAATATTGAGCTAGTAATTGTTAAAAAAAAACTTTTATTCAATATTTTGATGATTGTGGGATCTGCCATAATTGCGGGGATTTTTACTTTCATAATGAGACAGATGCTAATTAACGTATCCAGGTATATAGAATTTGATTTGAAAAATGAAATATATAAAAAATACCAAACTCTTAGTTTTGATTTTTACAAGAATAACCGAACAGGTGATTTAATGAACAGGATAAGTGAAGACGTTAGTAAAGTACGTATGTATATCGGCCCTGCTATTATGTACACAATAAATACATTTGCCCTTTTTACAATTGTAATCTCTTACATGATTAGCGTAGCTCCAAAACTCACAATGTATACATTAATACCACTTCCCATCCTTTCTTTTATAATTTATAAAATAAGTATTATTATTAATTTGAAAAGTAAAACAGTCCAGGAGTACCTATCGAAACTAACAACCTATACTCAAGAATCTTTCAGCGGAGTTAAAATAATCAAAACCTATACTGTTGAAAACAATATTAATAAAGAGTTAAATAAATTAGCAAATACTAGTAGAGAAAAAAACATGTCATTAGTAAAAATTCAAGCATGGTTTTTTCCATTAATGATTTTATTAATTGGAATCAGTAATATTTTAGTGGTATTTATAGGAGGAAGACAATACATGAATAATGAAATTGAATTGGGAGTTTTGGCTGAATTCATTATTTATGTTAACATGTTAACTTGGCCTGTTGCTACAGTAGGATGGGTAACATCAATTATTCAACAAGCAGAAGCCTCTCAAAAAAGAATTAATGAATTCCTTGAAACTAAATCCAGCATAGTTGATTGTTCTAAAAACAATATTAAAATTGAAGGCAAAATTGAATTTAAAAATATTGAATTCACTTATCCTGAAACCCAAATCAATGCATGTAAAAACATTTCTTTCTCTGTTAAAAAAGGGGATTCGTTAGCAATAATGGGAAATATTGGTTCAGGTAAAACTACATTACTTGAACTGTTGTGTAGGATATATAATCCTGAAAAAGGGGAAATATTAATTGACGATTCAAATATCAAAAAAATTAATATTAAAGAACTAAAAAATTCAATCGGATATGTGCCTCAGTCTACGTTTCTATTTTCTGAATCTATTGAAAAAAATATAAAATTTGGTAAAAACAATGCTTCCTCAAATGAAGTTGAGATTGCTGCTAAAAATGCATGTCTATCAAACGATATAAATATGTTTAAAGACGGTTTTAAAACATTGCTTGGAGAAAGAGGAGTCAACCTGTCTGGAGGGCAAAAACAAAGACTAGCTATTGCAAGAGCAATAATAAAAAGACCAAAAATATTAATTTTAGATGATAGTTTATCCGCTGTTGATACAGAAACTGAGGAGAAAATTTTATCAAATATTAATAATATCAGTAAGAATATAACCTTGATTATTGCTACTCACAGAGTTTCTTCAGCAAAGAACTGTGATAAGATTTTAATAATTGATAATGGAAAGGTATTAGAATATGGTTCACATGATGAATTAATTAAAAAAAATGGGTATTATTCTAAGACTGTATTAAAGCAATCTAAGTAAAAGAAATTATTTATTATTTGGTGAGTTTATTTTTTTTCTTCATTTTTGAATATAAAATTTTATAAATGGAAGAAAGAAAATATAATGAAGCTGAGGATATTTATTCAAAAATCCTAAGAGCTGGAAGAAGAACTTACTTTTTTGACGTTAGATCAACAAAAGCCAATGATTACTATTTAACTATTTCAGAAAGTAAAAAATTCACAAATGAAGATGGTAGTTTTTATTTTAAAAAACATAAAATATATTTATATAAAGAGGATTTTGAAGGGTTCAACAACCTTCTAAAAGAAATGACTCAATATATAATCGATGAAAAAGGTTTAGAAGTAATTAGTGACAGACATCAAAAAGATTTTGTGAAGGAAGATCATCAACCTAGTTCAGAAGAAAATAAAGATTCTGGCTCAAAAGAAAACTTCACAGACGTTGATTTTGATGACATATAAAATTAAATTAGTATGAAATTATTAAGCTATTTTTTGTTGTTATTTAGTTTAGTATCTTTTTCCCAAAATAATTATGATTTATCCTATTTTTTAAAAAACCATACTTCATATATTCCAGACATTCCTAAACCTAGTGAATTTACATTAGGTAACAAAGAGATTGGTAATTCTCATATTAGTCACGATCGATTGATACAGTACATGTTTGCTTTAGCAGAATCCTCAGAAAGAGTAACAATAATTAATAGAGGTGAAACATATGAAGGAAGACCTCTTGTATTATTAACTATAACATCAAAAGCTAATCAATTAAATTTAGATTCCATTAGAAGGGAGCATTTAAGTTTAAATATGGGAAATGAAATTAAAGATTTTTCTAAAATGCCTGTTGTAATTTATCAAGGATACTCTATTCACGGAAATGAACCAAGTGGGAGTAATGCTGCAATGCTATATGCATATCACCTTGCAGCGTCAAATGATAAAGATTTGTTAAAAGCACTAGATAATAGTATTATTTTAATCGACCCCTCTATGAACCCAGACGGGTTACAAAGATTTGCTCATTGGGTAAATACTAATAAAAGTTACAAACTAAATCCAGACAATTATGATCGAGAATTTGATGAGAATTGGCCTGGTGGAAGAACAAATCATTATTGGTTTGATATGAATCGTGACTGGCTTCCTGTTCAATTACCAGAATCTGAAGCTAGAATAAAAACATTTCACGAGTGGTCCCCAAATATCCTAACTGATCACCATGAAATGGGTACAAATTCTACATTCTTCTATCAACCTGGTATTCCTTCGAGAGTAAATCCTCTCACGCCTAAAAAAAATCAATTATTAACTTCAAAAATTGGAAAATTTCATGAGAAAAAGCTTAGTGAAATAGGATCTTTATTTTATAGTGAAGAAGACTATGATGATTTTTATTTTGGCAAAGGGTCTACATTTCCGGACATTAACGGAAGTATAGGCATTTTATTTGAACAAGCTAGTTCAAGAGGGCATTTACAACAAAGCATAAATGGATTATTATCTTTTCCTTTTACAATTAAAAATCAATTGACTACATCTCTATCTACATTAGAAGCAGCTGTATCAATGAAAAACACTCTGCTTGAATATCAATCAAACTTTTTTAAAGAATCAAAAAAAGAAGCCAAAAATCAAAAAAATAATTATTATTTAATTACTGATCAAAGAGATAAATCAAAACTTTTTGAATTTTATAAAATTCTCAAAAAACATAATATAATAACAAATAAAATTTCAAAAGACATTAAAGTTAATGATGTAAAATATAACTCTAGTAACTCAATATTAATTCCTAAAAATCAAAACAAAATTAGATTAATTGAAGGAATGTTTGAAAAAAGAAAAAGTTTTGAAGATAGTTTGTTTTATGACGTTTCTGCTTGGTCATTTTTACATTCTTTCAATCTTGACTACACAAATTATTTTTCTAAAGAAAAAACAGAAAAATTAACAATGGTTAAGCCAGAGGGAAACGTAATTAATAATAATGAATACGCTTACTTATTCGAGTGGAGTGATTATTACTCTCCAAAAATATTGTTTAAATTACTTAACTCTGGTATTAGAGTAAAAGTTGGTACTAAACAATTTTCAATAGACTCTAAATTATTTGACTATGGAACTTTATTAATATCAATGCAAAATCAAAATTTAAGTCCAAATGAAATTAATAATAAATTAAAGTTACTTAGTAAAGAAAGTGGTGTTGATTTTTTTGGTTTTAAATCGAGTAGTACAAATGGAATTGATTTAGGTAGCAATGACTTTATAAATGTTCCTAAACCCAAAGTTGCATTAATTATTGGAGAGGGTGTTACAAGTTATGATGCTGGAGAAGTGTGGCATTTATTAGATACCAGATACGAAATGCCAATAACTAAAATTAAAAAATCAAATATTTTAAATTATAATCTTTCCAAATACAATACCATAATAATGGTAAACGGCAGGTACGATTTGGATAAAAGATCAATAGAAAAAATAAAAGTATGGGTTGAACAAGGTGGAAATCTAATTGGTTATAGAAATTCTATAAAATGGTTGATTGAAAAAGATTTTATTAAACTTGAATTAAATAAGAGTACTTCCTCTACAAAAGATTTAAAATTTAAAGATAAAAGTCAACATTATGGAGCTCAATTAACAAGTGGCGCTATTTTCAAAGTTGAGCTAGACAAATCTCATCCAATAAATTATGGATATTACAACAATACTCTATCTATATTTAGGAATACAAATATTTATGTTAAAAATGACTCCATTGGATATAATAATCCAATCAAATACACAAATGACCCACTTATCAGTGGATACATTTCTAAAGAAAACTTAAAGTCTATGAAAAACTCTAGACCATTTGCAGTTTATAGTTTAAAGAGAGGAAAGGTTACAATCTTCACTGATAATTCTAATTTTAGAGCTTTCTGGTATGGAACCAATAAATTAATGATGAATGCTATTTTCTTCTCAGATTTAATGTAAGTTAATTATCGATTGTAGATCTAGACTTTTCAAATGGTCTGTATAGTAAACTTTTAATACTCTCATTATCTTTTTGATTAAAAAATGTATCTACACCATAAATTATTTTGGTAGGATTTAATTTTTTGAAAGTACCTAACAAATGGTCCCAAAAAGAAAAAATATTTCCATAATTTGAATCTGTATATGGCATTTTATAGTGATGATGGACTTTATGCATATTAGGAGTTACAATCACATAACTTAATAACTTATCCAGTTTAGGATTTATATTAATATTTGCATGGGTAAATTGGGCAGAAATAACAGAAAGAGATTGATATAAGAAAACAAGCCACATATTAACTCCTAAAACAACTACTCCTAAAAGAGTGAATGAGAACCTGACTACACTTTCAAATGGATGATGTCTATTGCCAGTAGTTATATCGACGTTATGGTCAGAATGATGAACTAGATGTATTTTCCACAGAAATTTAACCTTATGTTGAACATAATGAGGTAAATAAGCTCCAATTAAATCTAATAGTAGAATACCCAATATTAAATTTATAATTAAGGATTTGTTAAACCAGTTTAAAATTCCAAAATCATTGGTAATAACCCAATCTGAAGTATTTAAAAGAATAAAAGCAAGAGAGAAATTAACAATAATGGTAGTGAAAGTGAAAAATAAATTAGGAAGTGCGTGCTTAAACTTCTTATAATTAAAATTAAATAAAGGGATAATAGATTCTATAGACCAGAAAAAAGTTATACCACCAACAAGAATAACAGCCCTTTGAATAGAGCTTATATTTTCAAAAAAATCAATAATATCTAACATAATTTATTAATAATTCACAATTTATGAAAAATTCAATTTAAATTTGAAAAAAATTATAACAATGGCTAGAACTCCTTCAAATATGGTTCCAATTGGATTTAATGCACCAGCATTTGAACTGTATGATACCAACTCAAAAAAAATATTGAAATCCAATAATCTTTTTGGTGAAAAATGCACATTAATAATGTTTATATGTAATCATTGCCCTTTTGTTATTCACATCAATAAAGAGATTGTAGAAATGGCGAAAGACTATCAAAAACAAGGAATTTCTTTTATAGCTATTTCTAGTAATGATATAATAAATTATCCTGAGGATTCACCTGAAAAAATGAGCCAGGTTGTTTCAAATGAAGGATATACTTTCCCTTATTTATTTGACGAAAATCAACAAGTTGCAATTCAATATGATGCAGCATGTACACCAGATTTTTATGTTTTCGATAAAAATAAAAAATTAATATACAGAGGACAGCTTGACGATTCTAGACCAGGAAATAATATTCCAGTGAATGGTAAGGATATTAGGGAAGTTTTTGGTTGTATTTTGAATTTAAAAAAAATACCTAAAAACCAAAAGCCCAGTATAGGATGTAATATAAAATGGAAAAACTAAATCAACTCAACTTCAAAAATTAGAGTAGCATTAGGTGGAATTACGCCTCCAGCACCACTTTCTCCATAAGCTAAATCTGGAGGAATTATAAACTTAGCCTTATCTCCTTTTTTAAGCAACATTATACCTTCATCCCAACCAGGAATCACTTGTCCTAGTCCTACTTTAAACTCAATTGGTTCATTTCTCTTGTATGAAGAGTCAAAAACAGTTTGATCTAATAACTGACCTTTATAATGGACCTTAACTGAATCTCCGGAAGAGGGCCTGTCCCCTATTCCTTCATTTAAAATCATATATTTTAAACCAGATTTTGTTTGTTCAAAACCTTTTGATATTTCTTTAACAATTTCATTCTCTCTTTGAATTAAATTAGATAATTCTTTTTCCTTTTTATTTTTAAACACATCAAATACATCAACAGAAGACCATTTCTGAGCATCTTTTCCAATTCTAATAATCTCAATTTTTTCCATAAGGTCGTTTTGTTCAATTTTATTAACAACATCTTGACCTTCGTAAACTTCTCCAAAAACTGTATGTTTATTATCTAACCAATCAGTTGGAATATGTGTTATAAAAAATTGACTGCCATTAGTTGCTTTACCTGAATTTGCCATTGACAAAATTCCTGGTTTATCATGTTTTAAATCTGGATGAAATTCATCATCAAATTTATAACCAGGATCACCTGTTCCAGTTCCGAGAGGACAACCGGCTTGAACCATAAAGTCAGGTATTACTCTGTGAAAATTCAATCCATTATAAAAAGGTTCATCTTTTAATCTAAATGAGTTGTCAATTTTACCTTCAGCTAATCCAATAAAGTTAGCAACTGTTCCTGGTGTTAATTTATAATGTAGAAACAATAAAACATTTCCTTTATTAGTAATTATTTTAGCATAGATACCTTCTTTCATAAGTTTAGATTATTTTAAATTTTAAAAGGCGCCAATATAAAGCAAAGCTTTGGAATTAAAAAAATATTAATTAGAAACATCATTAATAAATTTAATCCTGTAAAGTTTCAAATCTAACTCTTCATAATCACCATCAAACTCATCGATCGCCAAATTAATATCATCAGATTCAGAATCTATAAAATATTCATATAACTCTTCTTGCTGATCTTCATCAAAAACTTCATCAATCATGTAATTTATATTTAGTTTAGTTCCGGAAAACACGATTGTTTCTAATTCTTTTATAAGTTCAGAAAGTTCAATTCCTTTTGATTCAGCAATATCTATTGGTTGAATTTTCCTGTCTATACTTTGAATGACAAAAAGTTTTAAAGCTGAATTAGTGCCTGTACTTTTTACAATTAAGTCATCGGGTCTTTGGACACCATTTTCATTTACATAATCCCTAATTAAAAGAACAAAGGACTCACCAAACTTTACAGCTTTACCTTCACCAACTCCGTTAATATTTTTTAATTCATTTACTGATATTGGATATTTAATTGACATTTCTTCAATTGAAGATTCTTGAAAAATAGCGTAAGGAGGAATTCCTTTAGATTTAGCAATATTTTTTCTTTCTGAAATTAATATTGAAAACAAAACTTTATCAAACACGCTTTTTTGAATTGAACTGGATTGAGATTTCAACATGTTAGATTCTTCGTAATTATGATTTTCAGTAATGTAAAAATCTATTGGACTCTTTAAATAATCATATGAACTTTCACATAACTTAATGATTCCATAAGACTCTATCACCTTAATAACCATTTGATTAACAAGCATATGTCTAATTAAAGAATTCCAAAAAACCTCATTAAAGGACTTTCCAGTTCCGAAAAATTCAGTTTGAGTAATATTATGAGACCTCAGTAAATTAGTTTCTTTACCTACCAAACAACCTACTAATTCTTTGATTTTATATTGTTCTTTTGTTTGAATTATTAGATTTATAATTATTTTAAGTTGGTCGTTAACTTTAATTTTAGTTTTAGGGTTCTTCATGTTATCATCCATTTTAGACCCTTCCCCATTAATTTCATCATATTTTTCTCCAAAATAATTAAGCAAAAACTTTCTTCTAGACATAGAGGTCTCCGAATAAGCTGCCATTTCTTCTAATAGAGAGTAATTTTGTTCTTGTTCGGCAAGAGGTTTACCAGACATAAATTTTTCTAATTTCTCAATATCTTTGTGAGAGTAAAAAGCTAGACAATGTCCTTCTCCTCCGTCTCTACCTGCCCTTCCAGTTTCTTGATAATAACTTTCTAGACTTTTAGGAATATCATAATGAATTACGTAACGAACATCAGGTTTATCGATACCCATTCCAAAAGCTATAGTAGCAACAATAACATCACATTCTTCCATAAGAAACATATCTTGATTTTTAACTCTAACTTTGGGTTCTAAACCAGCATGATATGGGAGGGCGTTAATTCCGTTTACTTGAAGAAATTCTGATAACTCATTAACACCTTTTCTTGACAAACAGTATATAATTCCTGACTTACCTTCCCGGTTTTTAATAAAAAATATTATATCCTTATTAATCTCATTTGTCTTATTTCTAACTTCATAAAATAGATTTGGTCTATTAAAAGAAGCATTAAAAAGTTTAGCATCATCAATATCTAAGTTCTTTATAATATCATCTTTTACCTTTGGAGTTGCTGTTGCTGTTAATGCAATTACGGGGATATTTTTTTTAATTTTGTTGACTATAGTGTTTAAATTTCTATATTCTGGTCTAAAATCATGACCCCATTCAGAAATACAATGAGCTTCGTCAACTGCCAAAAAAGAAATTTTAGATTGACTCAAAAAATTTATATTAGATTCTTTAGCTAATGATTCAGGTGCCACATACAATAACTTAGTTATCCCATTTGAGATATCATTTTTTACATTTTGAATTTGAGTTTGATTTAAAGAAGAGTTTAATACATGAGCTATTCTATCATCAGATGAAATCCCCCTTATAACGTCTACTTGATTTTTCATCAGAGCTATTAAAGGAGAGATAACTAATGCTGTACCTTCGGAAAGCAAAGCAGGTAGTTGGAAACACAGTGATTTTCCAGCGCCAGTAGGCATAATTACCATAGCACTTTTTTTACTTAAAATAGTTTGAATTATTTTTTTTTGTTCTCCTTTAAATTCTGAAAAACCGAATAAATTTTTTAATTCTTTTTCTAAATCTAAATCTAACTTCATTTACTATCTTTAAAAAGGTATTTTGTACATTTGTCTTTTAAATATACCATTAAAAGATTATTAAAAAAACTATTTTGAATTCAAAATTTGATATAATAAAAGTTGCTAAAAACAGCATAAATATACAAGGTAATTCTATTTTAAAATTATCTAGTTTTATTAATGAAGATTTTAAAAATATAGTAGAATTAATAAATTCTATTGAGGGTAGAGTTATTATTAGTGGAATTGGTAAAAGCGCAATAATTGGGATGAAAATTGTTGCTACTTTAAATTCTACTGGAACCCCGTCAATTTTTATGCATGCTGCAGAAGCTGTTCACGGAGATTTAGGAATAATTCAAAAAAATGATGTAATAATTTTAATTTCTAAAAGTGGAAACACATCTGAAATTAAGGATCTATTACCTTTTTTAAAAAACACAGGGGTTAAACTTATAGCTATATCATCTGATAAAAATTCTTTTTTAGTAAATAATTGTGACTATTTTATAAATAGTTTTGTAGAAAAGGAAGCATGTCCAAATAACTTGGCTCCAACTACAAGTACAACTGCACAGTTGGTCGTTGGAGATGCCCTTGCGATATGTCTTTCTGAAATTAAAGGTTTTAAGAAAAATGATTTTGCTAAATTTCACCCAGGAGGATCTTTAGGAAAGAAACTTCATCTAAAAGTAAAAGATTTAGTTATTAAAAATCTAAAACCATCTGTTGATGTAAAAGAAGATTTTAATAATATTATTAATGAAATCTCAAAAAAAATGTTAGGAGCTACTGCAGTTCTAAAAAACGGAATTGCAGTGGGGATAATTACAGATGGTGATATTAGAAGATCCTTCTCGAAAAATATAGATTCCAAATCGACAAAAGCTTTAGACCTAATGTCTTCTTCTCCAAAAAAAATAAATTCAGAAATTTTAGTTTCAAAAGCTTTAAAAATTATGAATAAAAATAAAATCACTCAATTAATTGTGGAAGATCAGAAAACTTACATTGGAATTATTCATTTACATAATATTTTAAAAGAGGGAATTTCATAATGAAAAAGTCAAATATTGAAGAAATGTCTTTTTTAGATCATCTTGAGGATTTAAGGTGGCACCTAATTAGGTCTGTATTTGCTATACTAATTGCTGCTAGTATCGCTTTTATAGCAAAAGATTTTATTTTTAATCAAATTCTTTTTGGTCCAAAAAATATAGACTTTTTTACCTACGAATTATTATGTAAAATTTCTAAGAGCATTGGTTTAGACGAAAGCTTTTGTATAAATGAAATGCCTTTTAGGATTCAAAGCAGAACTATGTCAGGTCAATTTTCAGCCCATATATGGGTTTCCATCACAGCTGGTTTTATAATAGCATTTCCATACGTAATATATCAATTCTGGAGTTTCATTAGCCCTGGTCTTTATCAAAATGAAAAGAAAAGTGCAAGAGGTTTTATTTTTATATCTTCTATTTTATTTTTTATTGGAGTTTTATTTGGCTATTACATAGTTACTCCATTATCTATAAACTTCTTAGGCTCATATAGTGTTAGTAACGAAATTTTTAATGATTTTGACCTAGATAGTTACGTTGGATTGATAAGAGCATCTGTAATAGCATCTGGTTTAATTTTTGAATTGCCAATAATTATTTACTTTCTAACAAAAATTGGATTAGTGACACCAGACATAATGGTAAAATACAGAAAATTTGCTTTAGTTATTGTATTAGTACTTTCTGCAATTATAACTCCACCTGATATAGCTAGTCAAATCATAGTAGCCATACCAATCGTTATCTTGTATCAAATTAGTATTTATATCTCTAAATTTGTTTTAAGAAAAGAAAAAAAATAATATTATATTGATAACATAAATTTCAAAATGAAATTAAAAGCAAACAACATATTCAAATCATATAAAGGAAGAAAGGTAGTTAATGATATATCAATTGAAGTTAATCAAGGTGAAATTATTGGGTTATTAGGTCCTAACGGAGCTGGTAAAACAACATCTTTTTATATGATAGTTGGACTAATCAAACCAGATAGTGGGACGATTTCAATTGATAATTATGATATTACTAACTTCCCAATGTACCTTAGGGCACAGAAAGGAATTGGGTATTTGGCTCAAGAACCTTCTGTTTTTAGAAAACTTTCAGTTGAAGATAATATTAAAGCAGTTTTAGAGCTAACTGAAATGAGTAAAGAGAAACAATCAAATAAAATGGAGACTTTAATTGAAGAATTTGGTTTACAAAAAATAAGAAAAAGTAGAGGAGATTTATTATCTGGAGGAGAAAGAAGAAGAACCGAAATTGCTAGAGCTTTGGCAACTGATCCAAAATTCGTTTTACTAGATGAACCTTTTGCTGGTGTTGATCCAATTGCAGTTGAAGATATACAGAAAATTGTTTCTCATTTAAAAAAGAAAAATATTGGAATTTTAATTACCGATCATAATGTACAAGAAACATTAGCAATTACTGACAGAACATATCTTATGTTTGAAGGAAATATTTTAAAAGCTGGGAAACCAGAAGAACTTGCAGAAGATAAAATGGTCAGAAAGCTTTATTTAGGACAAAACTTTGAATTCAGAAAAAAAAATTTAGAATTTAATTCTAAATAAATTTATAATTATGTAGATAATTATAATTAACGGTAAAGCACCAAGATTAAAAATCATCAATAATATAATTGATGTTAATAGGAAACCAAATTCTATTTTATTTTTATTTTCGAATGTTAAACTTTTGACCTTAAAAGAAAACATTTTTAGTTTACAATTTAGAAGAAAACTGGAAGAAAATATTAAAAATATTAGAAAAAATATATTTTCTAATAACCAAACGTATTGAATAGTGAATTGATTATTTAAAAGAAAAGGCATGAAAACAATTAACAGTGCATTGGCAGGAGTTGGTAAACCTTCAAAATAAGATTCGTTATCATCTAAATTAAATTTAGCTAGTCTGTAAGATGAAGCAATTGTAATTAAAAAAGATAAAAAAGGAATTAATTGAATGTAAGTGTTATGGCTATTTTGAATAATAAAAGTAGAATTATTTAAAAGAACAAAAATCACAACAGATGAAGACATTCCAAATGTAACTAAATCTGAAAGAGAATCTAATTGGGCACCTAGTTTTGATTTTATTTTCAATAACCTTGCAAAAAACCCATCAAAAAAATCACATAACATTCCTATTAAAACAAATAAAGATAAAGTTTTAAGGTCTCCGTTTAATCCATAAACTACAGCAACACACCCAAAAAATAGATTTAAAAGTGTTAGTGTATTAGGGATATAAGAAAACAACTTCATTATTTAAAATTACAATTTTAAATAATACTAATTAATATTGAACTATGTAAGGTGGGTTTTTTTATTTTTTTCTAACTTGGCAAAACAATTAATCAGATTCCTTTTAATTTGAATAAAAATCATCTCTTATATAGTGTTCTTTCAGGAATATTACTTGGTTTTTCTTGGCCAACATATGGCTTTACATTACTAATTTTTATAAGTTTTGTTCCATTACGTTTTCTTGAAAATTTAATTAGAAAAAAAAATCTAATTAAAATATTTTTATTTTCTTATTTGTCTTTTTTTATTTGGAATTCCATAGCTACTTGGTGGCTGGTTTACTCAACTTTTTTCGGAATGTCATTTGCTGTGATAGTTAATAGCTTATTAATGGCTATAGTCTTTACTAGTTATAGTTTCGTTGCTAAAAAAGTGACAACTAAATTAAGTGTAATTTACTGGGTATGTGTTTGGATAGTCTTTGAAAAATTTCATTTAAACTGGGAATTTTCCTGGCCTTGGTTAAATCTTGGAAATGTTTTTTCTGAAAAAATATTATGGATTCAATGGTATGAATTTACAGGTTCTTTTGGTGGTTCTCTATGGGTTTTAATTGTTAATTATCTTTTTTTCTTGGTTTATAAAAATTCGATTGAGATTAAGAAATTTGACGTAATCAGATTTTCTTTTTCAATATTGTCAATAGCTATCCCCATTATAATTTCAATGTACATATACAAGAATCAAGATCAAGATGTTGATTATATAAAAGCTTCAATATTACAACCTAACATTGACCCTTACGAAGAAAAATATGGTAAAACAAATATTTCTATTATTAATGATTTTAAAGATTTAGTTAACTCAACTAACTATTCTTCCGATATAATTATTGCACCAGAAACATATTTTTCTGAAAGTCCTGGGTATCCCATTGACAGTTTTGAAGAAAGTGCATTTTTAATAACACTAAAAAGTTATTTGAATAAAAAAAATAAATCAGACTTGCTTTCTGGAATTCAATTTTATCAGCTCTATTATGGAAAGGATGAAAAAACAGAATCATCCAATCTAGTCAGAGACAGTATCTGGATTGATATTTTTAACAGTAGTTTTTTTTTAACCAACAATCAGAAGCCTAAAGTATATCACAAATCAAAGCTAGTTGTTGGTGTAGAAAATATGCCCTATAAAAATATATTAGAGCCATTATTAGGAAATACCTTGCTAGATCTTGGTGGAACAGTTAGTACTAGAGGAACACAGGGCAATAGAGAAGTATTTAAAATGAATAATGGCACAAAAGTAGCTCCAATAATATGTTATGAATCTGTTTATGGTGAATACGTAACAGAATATGTAAGAAATGGGGCGCAATTTTTGGCAATAATAACAAATGATGGCTGGTGGAGTGATTCACAAGGATATAAACAACATTTGAGTTATGCTAAAATTAGATCCATAGAGACTAGAAGAAGTATTGCTAGAAGCGCCAACACAGGTTCTTCTGCTATAATAAATAAAAAAGGAGAAATAGTAGATCAACTGGAATACAATACAAAAGGAATTATAAATGGTAAAATAAATCTTTCTAATGAATTAACTTTTTATGTAAAATATGGTGATTTAATTTATAGATTTTCATTGTTTTTCTTTTTAATAATTATGTTATTCTCTTTCACAAAGAAAAAAAAATATTAAATTTTTGTCTAAAACATTGTCTGATTAGATTAAAAAATTATTTTTGCAGAAATTATTAATTTAAAATGTATGTATTGGACATTAGAACTAGCTTCATATTTAAGTGATGCACCTTGGCCTGCTAATAAAGATGAGTTGATAGATTTTTCAATTAGAACTGGAGCTCCATTAGAAGTTGTAGAGAATTTACAAGAGATTGAAGAAGAGGAAGGAGAGACTTATGAATCTATATTAGAAATATGGCCTGACTATCCAACTGATGAAGACTATTTATGGAATGAAGATGAATATTAGATAGATTAAAAACTTAAATAAAGTCTCTTATGAGGCTTTTTTTTTGCTTAAATTTGAAGTAATCAAAAAATACTGATGAGCTTAATAAATTCTTTGTTAAATATTTTTGTCGGAAATAAATCAAAAAAAGACTTAAAAGAAGTTGAATCAATTGTTAAGGACATATTAAGTTATGATGAGCAGATGTCCTTATTAAATCATAATGAACTAAGGAAAAAAACTATTGAATTTAAAAATCAAATCTCAGCAGTTAAAGAGTCGAATAATAAACTAATTTCTGACTTTGAAACAAAAATAAATTCTTCAGAAAATATTAACGAAAAAGAGAAGTTTTATCAAGAAATTGATAAAATAAACGAATCCTCCGTAATAAAAGTTGAAGAAAAATTAAACGAGATTTTACCGGAAGCTTTTGCTGTTGTTAAAGAAACAGCTAAAAGATTTAAAGAGAACTCGACTATTTCTGTAAAAGCTACAAAATCTGACATGAACTTTTCATCATTAAAACAATATGTTTCAGTTGAAGGTCAAAACGCAATATGGTCTAACAAATGGAATGCGGCAGGAAAAGAAGTCACATGGGACATGGTACATTATGATGTACAATTAATTGGGGGGATTGCTCTTCACAGAGGTAAAATATCTGAAATGCACACAGGTGAAGGTAAAACTCTTGTTGCAACTTTACCAGTTTATTTAAATGCTTTAACTGGAAATGGTGTACATCTCGTAACAGTAAATGATTATTTAGCTAAAAGAGATTGTGCTTGGATGGCTCCAATATTTGAATTTCATGGTCTTACTATTGACTGTATCGATCACTACAGTCCTAACTCTGAAGAAAGAAAAAAGGCGTATGATTCAGATATAACATACGGGACAAATAATGAATTTGGATTTGATTATTTAAGAGATAATATGGCTCATAAATCTTCTGATTTAGTACAAAAAAAACACAACTATGCAATAGTTGATGAAGTAGATTCTGTTTTGATTGATGATGCTAGAACGCCATTAATAATTTCAGGACCAGTTCCTAAAGGAGATGTACATGAATTCAACGAATTAAAACCAAAAATAAATTCAATTGTTCAAAAACAAAAACAATTATTAACTCAAGTTCTTTCAAAAGCTAAAAAATTAATTAGTGAAGGAAATAAAGAAGATGGAGGATTTTATCTATTACAAGTTTTTAGAGGATTGCCAAAAACTTCTGCATTAATTAAGTTTTTAAGTGAAGAGGGTGTAAAACAGTTATTACAAAAAACTGAAAATTTTTACATGCAAGATAATAATAGAGAAATGCCAAAAGTTGATATAGATCTATTTTTTGTTATTGATGAAAAAAATAATCAAATTGAATTAACAGATAAAGGTATTGATAGTTTATCTACTGAAAGTCAAGATTTAAATTTTTTCATACTCCCTGATTTATCAACTGAAATAGCTGAAATTGAAAAACAGAATTTAGATATAGATATAGAAGTAGAAGAAAAGGAAAAAATATATAATGAATTTGGAATTAAAAGTGAAAGAATACACACCATAAATCAATTACTAAAAGCTTATACATTATTTGAAAAAGATACAGAATATGTTGTGATGGATAACAAAGTGAAAATTGTTGATGAACAAACCGGAAGGATTATGGATGGAAGACGTTATTCAGATGGCCTTCATCAAGCGATTGAAGCAAAGGAAAATGTAAAAATTGAAGATGCAACTCAAACTTTTGCATCAGTTACTTTACAAAATTACTTTAGAATGTATAAAAAGCTCTCCGGAATGACTGGAACAGCAATAACTGAAGCAGGAGAGTTTTGGGATATCTATAAATTAGATGTCATAGAAATCCCAACAAATAGACCAATTGCTAGAAAAGATGAAGATGATTTAATTTATAAAACTAAGAGAGAGAAATACAATGCAGTAATTGAACATGTAACTAAAATATCTAATGAAGGAAGACCTGTTTTAATTGGAACAACATCTGTTGAAATATCAGAACTACTTGCAAGAATGCTTACAATAAAAAAAATTAAGCATAATGTTTTAAATGCTAAGCTACACAAGAAAGAAGCAGATATTGTAACTGAAGCAGGAAATGCTGGAATAGTAACCATTGCTACAAATATGGCTGGAAGAGGAACAGATATTAAAATTAATGAAGAAGTAAAATCAAATGGAGGTTTAGCAATTGTAGGAACTGAAAGACATGATTCTAGAAGAGTAGACAGACAGCTAAGAGGAAGGGCTGGAAGGCAAGGTGATCCAGGAAGTTCTCAATTCTATGTATCATTAGAAGATAATTTAATGAGATTATTTGGGTCCGATAGAGTTGCTAAAATGATGGATAAAATGGGTTTAGAAGAAGGGGAAGTAATTCAGCATTCTATGATGACTAAAACAATTGAAAGAGCGCAAAGAAAAGTCGAAGAAAATAATTTTGGAATTAGAAAAAGATTATTAGAATATGATGATGTAATGAACGTACAAAGAGAAAAAATTTATAAAAGAAGAAAACATGCTCTTGAGGGTGATAGATTAAAAGTGGATATAGCTAATATGATTTATGATACTACTGAAATAATAGTAGAAAATAATAAAATATCCAATAATTATAAAGATTATGAATTTGATATTATTAGATATTTTTCATTAAGTTCACAGTTTTCTCAAGAAGAGTTTGAAAAAATAGAATCAGAAGAAATAGCATACAAAACCTATAAAAGTGCTTATGAGCATTACAATTCAAAAATAAAAATAAGTGCTGAAAAAGTATTTCCAGTAATAAAAAATGTTTACGAAAATCCTTCCAATAATTTTGAAAGAATTGTTGTTCCTTTTACAGATGGAAAGAAAACACTTAATGTTATTTCTGACTTGAAATTAGCTTACGAATCTAAGGGAGCAACTTTAATAAAAGATTTTGAAAAGAATATATCATTAGCCATTATAGATGAATCATGGAAAAATCATTTAAGAAAAATGGATGAATTGAAGCAATCTGTTCAGTTAGCAGTGCATGAACAAAAAGACCCCTTAGTAATTTATAAATTCGAAGCTTTTAAATTATTTCAAACAACACTAAATGAAATTAATAAGGATATAATTTCGTTCTTGTTCAAGGGTGAACTACCCTCTAAAGATCCATCCGAAATTAGAGAAGACAGAAAAGAAAGAAGAAAACAAAAATTTAATATATCTAAAGAAGAGGTTTTAAATAGTGACGAATTAGCCTCAATTAACAAACGAGTTGGTCAAAACGCATCATCAATAAATCAACAAGTTGAAACAATTATAAGAGAAGTTAAAAAAATAGGAAGAAATGAAAAAGTGACTATTAAAAATATTTCAAATGGTGAACAAAAAACTATGAAATATAAAATAGCTGAAAATCACTTAAAAAATGGAGGTTGGATATTGGTCAATGATTAAATAAAAAGGAATGAAAATAGTTTTAATAGGTCCATATTTTCCATATCGAGGAGGTATATCAGACACTAATCAAGAGCTATGTGAATCATTAATTAAAATAGGTCATTCAGTTGAAGTAATAACATTTAAATTACAATATCCTAGTTTTTTTTTTCCTGGGAAAACACAATTAAATAATAAAACTTCAAAACAAAAAATCAAAGCTCGTAGAATAATAAATTCTGTAAATCCTTTTAATTGGATAAACACATCAAAAATAATTAATAAATTAAATCCTGAATTAGTAATTAGTTGTTATTGGACTGCATTTTTATCACCATGTTTGTTTTTTATAAATAAAAAAATAAATAAAAAAATAAAAAAAATTGGAATCATACATAATGCATATCCACATGAGAATAATATATTTCAAAAAGATTTATTTAAACTTTATTTAAAAGGTGTAGATAAATATGTTACATTTTCTAAAAACATAACAAAAGAAATAATTAAAATTTTTCCTTTGAAAAGTGGGATTACATTATTTCACCCAATTCCCGAAAAATTTGGAAAACCTATTGATAAGAGAATTGCAAAAACCAAGATTGGTTTAGAAAACAAAACGTCATATTTACTTTTTTTTGGATTGATTAGAGAATACAAGGGTCTTGATATTTTAATTAAATCAATGATTGAAATAAATAAAATAAAAAGTAATGTAAAACTTTTAATTGTTGGAGAAAACTACGAACCTTTAAAAAAATATAAAAATTTAGTTAATATAAGTAAAACACAAAATTGTATTTCTTTTATTAATTGTTTCGTAGATGAAGAAGAAATTAAATATTGGTTTTGTTCATCTGAACTAGTCATTCAACCCTATAAAAATGCATCTCAAAGTGGAATAACTCCCTTAGCTTTTCAATTTGAAATACCTACTGTATGCACAGATGTTGGTGGCCTATCTGAATTTATTATTGATAAAAAAGATGGTTTTTTAAGTAATCCTAATTCAACAGATTTAACAAAGAAAATATTACTTGCATTAAATTTTAATCACAATTCGATAAAAAAGGAAATAAGAATTAAAAAGAAAAAATTAACTTGGGTTAATTTTGTTTCTGAACTAATAAAACAATAAATATGATTAATAAATTTTTCATTTTCATACTGCTTATAATTCAATTTAATAACGAAAATGTCTTTTCAGAAAAACAAGAACTGTCAAAAGCTTATTTTGCATCTGGATGCTTCTGGTGTGTTGAGAGTATATACGAAAATTTAAATGGAGTTAGTAAAGTTGACTCAGGTTACTCAGGTGGTTTTACTAAAGAACCCAACTACAATCAAGTAATGAGTGGTAAAACTGGACATGCAGAAACAATTGAGGTGATTTATGATTCAAATATCATTGATTTCAAAACTTTAGTAAAAGTTTTTTTTGGTTCGCATGACCCTTCGACCTTAAACAGACAAGGACCTGATGTTGGAACCCAATATAGATCAATTGCATTTTACAAATCTGAAAATGAACAAAAAATAATTAAAGAAGAAATTAAAAGTCTTTTAAAAAACCAGACTTATAAAAAAATAACCACTCAAGTTATTCAGTTTGAAAAATTCTATGTTGCAGAAGATTATCATCAAGATTTTAAAAAAAATAACCCAAGTAATTTATACATCAAAAATGTTTCTGCACCTAGAATAAATAAATTCAAAATGAACTTTAAAGACATTTTAAAATAAATTTAATTTAATTTGTTTTCAATTATTCTGTTCATATAATCTTGAAAAAAAGCTTTTAGATATTTTTCTTCGTATGAATAATCAATATTATTATTAATCATATTATTATCTAAAGCAGTATCATTAATATCATATGCTTCAATAACATTTTCACCATCAAAAACAAGAGTAAAATTGTTCATAGAAAAATGATAAACAGTTCCAGAAAAATGAATTGAAAAAGGTTGATCGGATCTATTAGAAAAAAAACTCCTTCCCCATGTATTAATCGGTTTGTTATATCCTACTAAGTCTACAATTGATGGGAATATATCAAGGTGTTGTGAAAGTTCATTATTTACACCATTAAAACTATTGTTTGGATGATAAAAGATAATTGGTATAGCAAATCTATTTATTGGATTCCTGTAATATGGATACCAAAATTGATTACAGTGATCTGCAGTAATTACAAATAATGTATTTTCAAACCAGGATTCTTTCTTGGCAGAATCAAAAAATTTTTTTAATGCGTTATCTGAATAACCTATTACTTGATGCATTTGAACATTCCCTTTAGGAAAAGTATTCATATATTTTTTTGGAACTTTAAATGGCTCATGGGAAGACAAGCTAAAGAATGTTGAGAAAAAGGGCTGTTTGAAGTTATTCAATTTATTTTTCATAAAGCCTAAAAAAGGTTCATCCCAAATTCCCCAGTAACCATCATATAAAGAATTGTCATTAAATTCGTTTTTTCCAAAATAATCATCAAAACCCAATATATTAGAAAGTCCTAAAAAACCCATTGATCCATTAGGTGCACCATGGAAAAATGAAGTTGAATAATTTAAATCTTCAAACACAGAAACAAGTGATTGTATTTTTTGATTAGCATAGGGAGATGAAGTAAAAGGAACTTTAAAAGAGGGAACACTAGCTAAGATTGAAGGTAAAGCTTCAATAGATTGTCTTCCATTGGAAAATGCATTTGTAAAAATTAAACTATGATTAGTTAGTGAATCCAAAAATGGAGTATAACTAACAAAGTTATCTATCTCATTTTCTTTATTAAAAGCTCCTATATATTCTCTACCAAAACTCTCCATAACAATTAAAACGACATTTGGTTTTGAATAAATAGAATCATTTAATTTTTTTATTGGCTTAATTAACGAATTAACTTCAGACTCAGTTAAAAAACTTTTTTTCTTAAAATAGTTTTTTTTATATGTTCTAATTAAACAAAAAGGTGAATTTAAAACAAAATCCGCATGAATTCCTTTTTTCACAAATCTGTGAGCATCTACCATATTAATAGGTCTGGTAGCGTTTCCTAATCCTCCCCTAACTCCTACAACGCAAACAAATATTATAATTATGGAATAACTAAAAGCAAAAGTGAAATATTGTAAATTTCTAGTTTCAACAACTGGATTAAATGAGATTTTTTGATATAAATAAATCCACAAAAAAACAGAGAGAGAAAAAAGAAAAAAAACATGCCAATAATCAACTAAAAAAGAGCTCATTAAATCTGATTTATTGCTTTCATTTTCAATTAAATCAAAAACTGTTGTTGTAAGTCTAGATTGAGAAAACTTATAATATACAAAGTCAATATAATTAGTAACATAAGCTAAAATATTAGTTGAAAAATATAATGCAAATAATCCTTTTTGAAAATTAGCATTTCCATTGTTTTTAAATGGAATTAAAGAAATCAATATGAATAGACCATTGGTATATAGAATTGCGGTTGTGTCAAACGTTAAACCAATGAAACATAGGTTTATAAATTCACTTAGACTATCAATTATTATAATATTACTATTGTAAAAATAAAAAAGCACTCTTGCTATAAAATAGAATAAATAGGCTAAAGAAATTCTTAAAAAAAGCGTTTTGTACTCTTGAATTCTATAAAACATTATAAGTAAATTTTATTTGAGCATAATGAAAATAAGTAACCTAAAATAATTCCAAAACAAGCACCAAAAATAATGTCGATTGGAAAATGTACTCCAATATAAATTCTACTGTATGAAACTAATAATGCCCAAATAAATAGATATTTAAAGTTTTTTGAATATTTTTTTAATGTAAAATAAAAAAAAGTAGCTACGGCAAAAGTGTTAGCTGCGTGGGCAGAGAAAAATCCATACAATCCTCCACAACCTTCTTTTACAATTCTAATATAACTGTTAATTTCCTGATCGTGACAAGGTCTCAATCTTTGAAAATAATCTTTAAAAAAGCCACTCACTTGATCTGTTAATAAAATCAGAATACTAATTAGAAACAAATATTTTAAAAATTCAATGGTCGATTTTTTTTTAAAGAGATAAAATATTAAAAATAGATAAAGAGGTATTGAAGATTTCTTTTCTGTTATAAACAACCATAAAGTGTCGAAAAACTCTAATCCCAAGGAATTTAAATAAATAAAAATGATTTTATCTAGTTCAATTAAACTTTCCAAATTTTAATTATTTATTCCATATTTATCAAATAAATATACAAGTGATGTCATAGCAAAAGAACCTAATTCTAGTTCTCTTTTATTTATAGCATCAAAAGTATCGTTTGCAGCATGGTGATAATCAAAATAACGTTGAGAGTCTGGTCTTAAACCAGCTAAAACATTGTTTTTAGTTTCTAATGGTGCTATATCTGCTCCACTTCCACCTGTTTCAAAAGATTGAATTAAGTATGGTGCAAACAAAGTTTTCCATTTTAATATTTTAGAAAAATTTTCTTTATTTGATGTAAAAGAAAATCCTCTTGGTGTGAAACCACCTGCGTCAGACTCTAGTGCAAAAATATGATTTAAACTTTTTTTCTTGGAAATCTCTAAGTATTTTTTAGCACCACGAGTTCCATTTTCTTCATTCATAAATAGAACCACTCTTATTGTTCTTTTAGGCTTATATCCTGATTTACGTAGTATATTTATTACGTCCATTGATTGCACTATTCCTGCACCATCATCATGAGAACCATCACCCAGATCCCAAGAATCAAGATGACCACCAACCAAAATAATTTCTTTAGGATATGTGCTTCCTTTTATTTCGGCGATTACATTATGAGATTTCACATCATCATATTGTTTACATTGTTGTCTAAGTAAAAATTTAAGGTTTGGGTTAATTAAAAGAAGATTACTCAACTTTTCTGAAGCATTAGTGCTTATAGCTGCAGCAGGGATTCTTTTGCTAGGAGGTAATTTTCCGTAACTCATTACACCTGTATGAGGATAATCATCTAATCTTAGGTTCATTGATCTCACTATAACTCCTATAGCACCATATCTAACAGCCTCTACTGCACCATTTGTTCTTTGATTAACAGCTTCTCCATAAGCCTGAAAAGTGCTTATTAAGTTAGATTGCATGGGTCTATTAAAAAAAACTATTTTACCGTCTATTTTTTCTTTTCCTAATTCTTTAAGTTCATCAAAATCATGGACTTCTATTACGTTAGCTTTAATACCTACGGATGGAGTAGCTACAGATCCACCCAAAGCACATACGTCAACATTAAAAGTTGTTCCTGGTTGAGTTTCAATTAAAGCAAATTCTTTAGGTCCTCTAACCCATTTAGGAACCATTAATTCTTGGAGCCAAACCTTATCAAAACCAATTTTTTTTAATTCATCTCTTCCCCATTCTACTGCTCTTTCTGCATTTAAAGAACCTGATAATCTACCTCCAATTTCATTAGAAAGGTGGTCTAATAAATCATATGTTTTACTAGATGACATTGTATTATCAAATATTTTTTTTATCATTTCTTCATCATTTTGAGAAAAAACATTAGACACGATCAATAAAAAAAATAATGTGGAAAAGTATTTCATAGTTAATTATTTACCTGAATATTTAATAATATCATCTTTAGATATTACAGGGCTTTCAGTAAGCACAAGTAATCTTTCTATTACATTTCTTAATTCTCTTATGTTCCCCGTCCAATCAAAATTTTGTAAAGTTTTTAGGGCTTCTGATTGAATTGTTTTTAATTCACTGTTATTTTCAAGAGAAATTACTTTTAAAAAATGTCCTACTAAAAGTGGAATATCAGATAACCTTTCGTTTAGAGAAGGAACTTTAATTTCAATTACTGCAAGTCTATGGTATAAATCTTCTCTAAAATTGTCATTTAATATTTCACTTTTTAAGTTTTTATTTGTGGCAGCAATAACTCTTACATCAACCACTAAATCTTTTTCACTGCCAACTCTTTGAATCTTATGTTCTTGTAAAGCTCTTAGAACTTTTGATTGAGCAGATAAGCTCATGTCACCAATTTCATCTAGAAAAATAGTTCCACTATCTGCAGCTTCAAACTTTCCGATTTTATCTTTTACAGCAGATGTAAAAGCGCCTTTTACATGACCAAACAACTCACTTTCAATAAGTTCTGATGGAATAGCTGCGCAATTAACTTCAATGAACGGACCTTCGCATCTTGAGCTATTTAAATGAATTTGATTAGCTACTAATTCTTTTCCAGATCCATTAGGCCCAAGTATTAAAACTTTAGCATTAGTTTTAGCAACTTTTTCAATAATATTTTTGATGTTATTAATCTCTGCAGAGTGACCAATGATATTAAATTGTTTAGATTTTTTTAATAAAGATTTATTTTTTTTTCGAAAAATATTATTTTTTAATGCTCCCCTTACAGAATTCAATAATCTATTTAAATCAGGAGGTTTTGATATATAATCAAAAGCTCCTAATCTCATTGTTTCAACTGCAGTTTCTAAATCACCATGACCAGAAATCATAATTACAGGTATTTCTGAGTAATCTTTAATTAAGAATTTAAGAACATCAATACCATCTTTTTTTGGCATTTTTATGTCACATAAAATCAAATCAATTTTATTTGATTTTACTATGTCAATAGCTTGTAATCCGTCTATAGCTTCTATAATAATGTAATCATTATTTTCATCAGATAATACTTTATTTAATACTCTTCTGATAGTTTCTTCATCTTCAATTATTAAAATTTTTGACATAAAAATTATTTTTCTAAATGAACAACTCTTTGAGGAAATGGAATTTCAATATTATTTTCTTTAAAACTTTTATGAATCAAAAATCTAATGTCACTTTCAATCAAATTAACTCTAAAACCATTATTATATGTGAAAATTAATTCGAAATCCAATGCACTGTCTCCAAAGTCTTTAAATATAACTTTTGGAGGTGGATTTTTAATCAAATGAGGATGGGAATTAGCTATTTCTAAAAGGATATCTTTTATCTTTTCTACATCAGAATCATAGGAAACCCCAACGGAAACACATCCTCTTAAAACGGTACCATTTTCAGTCCAGTTGAATAAGGTAGAGGTTAAATATTTATGATTAGGG
>MDSY01142688.1_pt1 | contig 29093 bp, 35 predicted proteins | sample 811131 | NCBI WGS metagenome assembly MDSY01 (sample SAMN05326643, study PRJNA326480) | marine metagenome | isolation source: seawater | place: Atlantic Ocean: South West | collected 2010
AAGGTAAAGAGATAGGAGACAATGAATTCTCATATAATGTGGTTCAAGATCGTGGTGTCACTATTGTTAGCATTCGTGGTACTGATAATGGTAGAAACGTGCTCACTGATCTTGACGCCAGACCATTTCAAGATAAAAAACTTTCAGCAGGAATTCACAGAGGGTTCAGAGATGCTGCTGAAAAAGTAAGAAATGATTTAATGGAAAATCATGTAATAGAAGAAACTGTAATTTTTACAGGACATTCATTGGGGGGAGCAATCGCTCAAATATTAGGATTGTGGTTTGAAGATGATGCATATGAAGTACAAGTATTTACATTTGGATCACCTTCTGTTATAATGGAACAGTTATGGATGGATGGACATTTTAGAGTTTATTTAGAAAATGATCCTGTTCCTTTTTTACCTCCGTATCCCTATGTCCATTGGGGTATTAGAATTAATGCAGAAACACTAGATTGGGATGAAGATCATCCAATAGGAGATTTTACTAAAATAGATGCGAGAGATCACTCAATTAAAGAATACTTGAAAGAATTAAAAAAACATGGCTTATCTAAATCATAATATACCTTGTGTAAATTGTTTTATTCGTGATGAATATTTGTATGACCATACTAAAGGGCATGGTCAATATTCAGTATGTGATGTACATTCAGTTGCAAGCATAGAACATCGTGTTCCTATGTTTGAATGTTTATTAGAAAATGGTGTCAATTGGACACGTAGACCTTTAACTGCATTTTGTTGGAAAAAGGAAGCACCAGTTTATCCTATAGAGATGCATCATTATTGGGATTGTTTTTCTCCATATATTGATGTTAATGTAAGAGAAAGACTTGCTAGAAAACGTGCAGAATTGGTTGATCATAATGGTAAAAAACATTGGGGTGAATATATGTTCACTCTTGATTGGGGATTTGAGGGTAAAGCTGGAAATTTAGATGTCAATTTTTCTGAAGATCCAGAACATAAATGTGGACATTTTTTTATGATGGATGATGGTAATTTTTTTTGTTATCCTAATAATAGAATCATATGGAATGATGTGGCATTTACTTTTAATAGATTAAAAGACAACCCAGGCTATTTGATAGACCAAAACATTTATTCTGTTGAAAACAGAGTAGTTAAAGAAACAGATTTAAGTTATTTTACTGAATTTGGTGAGAATGTTGGTCAATCATATGACCAAGACAAGGTAAAGAATGAATGAGAGATCCTTGGAACGAACTTAATTACAAAACACCAGAAACATTATTTGATAGATTAGATGAAACAAATGAAGGAAAATCTTCTACTGCGGTAGATAATATTCTTCGTTTGAATCTTACAAATATAGTTCAAATGTCATTGATGGCTGATACAAAAGCCAATATAATGATAACAGTATCATCTATTGTATTTTCTGTTACCATAGCTAATATGGAACATGAACAAGTAGCAATCCCCTTATCAATATTAGGATTTTTTTCTACTATTGCATTGTTATGTGCTATTGCTGTTATCATGCCAAGAACAGGTTATCCAAAAATAAAAGGTACAAAAATGATTGATAAAGACTCACCATTTTACAATCCACTTTTTTTTGGTCACTTTTCTTATATAACATTAGAAGAATTCAAAACTGAATATGCAAAAAGACTTGAAAAAGACTCAACGACTTATGATGCAATAGTTGGTGATATATATGGTTTAGGTAGAGTATTAGCAACAAATAAATTTAAATGGTTAAGATATAGTTTTCAATCATTTCTTTGTGGTATCATAGGAGCAGTAACTTCATACATACTTCTTGAACCTATAAAAAAATTATTATCATTTCTACAAGAATTTTGTATCGCATTATTTTTATGAATTACAAATAGATGTTAGAATAAATATAGTTATGAGAAAATTTAAAAGTTTTATAATAGAATCAAATATCACACAAGCATTGAAACCAGATCTTAAATCTGCTATAAAATCTGCTGGTGGTAAAATATATCAAATAGGCGGCGCAGTTCGTGATGAGATATTAGGAAAGATATCAAAAGATTTAGATTTACTTGTTGTAGGAATAGAGTTGGATGATTTATCAAGTATATTGTCAAAATTTGGCAGAGTTGATGCGGTAGGAAAATCTTTTGGTATTTTAAAATTTCAACCTAAAGATCAACCTAAAGATAAAAATTATGAACCTATTGATATATCAGTGCCAAGAGTTGATTCAAAAAGCACTGGAACGGGTCATAAAGATTTTGAAGTTAAGTTGGGTAAAGGAATAACACTTAAACAAGATCAATTGCGTAGAGACTTTTGGATGAATGCTATGGCAAAAGATATTGAAACTGGTGAGATGCATGACATTGAAGGTAGAGGACAATTTGATATAGACAATAAACAAATATCAGTTATTAATCCTACCGCATTTGAAGAAGATCCACTTAGAATGATGAGAGCAATGCAATTTGCTGCAAGATTTGATTTTAATTTAGAAACAAAAACAGAAAGAGAAATCACTAAACAATCCAAAAAAATTACAACAGTTTCTGCAGAAAGATTTTTAGAAGAATTTTTAAAAATGTTTACAAAATCAACTGTGCCAAGTAAAGGTATAAAGTTGATGATAAAAACTGGATTGATGAAACACATTTTTAGAGGTATAAAAGACATAGATTATACAACTATGGATAAACTTGATAAGTCAGCCTTTCCTGCTTTTCTTGCAATATTACTGAAAGATTATAAATGGTTGGCGGGTCAAAATGCACAAAATACAATGAGAGTTTCAAATGAAGTCAGAAATGCTATTGAAGGTGTTATGATGTTTATCCATAATCCAAGTATATTGAATAATGAATTTGAATTAGTAAAGTATACATCAAATAATTCAGTAGCAATCAAAAGTATAGATGAGTATTTAAAAGCAAAAGGACAAAAAACTGTTTCTATGATCTTAGCTGATATGAGAAGAAAAAGAAAACCAACATCTCTTAAAGAGTTGGGTGTCAATGGTAGAGATTTAGCACAAGCAGGACTCAGAGGAAAATCAATTGGTGACGCGTTGATGGTTCTATTAAAGTTTGCAATAGAAACAGGAAAGAATGATAAAAAATCACTCATGAAAGAAATTGGTATAACTGAAGAAATAAAAGTTGAGAGTGTTTTAAAGTATTCTCTAAAACCAAAAGAAATAAATATAATAAGACAAATGCAAAAAATGGTCCTTAAAAAAGACCCAAGTGTTAAACCTTTACAAGATAAACATTTGCATGTAACTTTGGCATCTGGAAATGATTGGAAAAAAATTAAATCAGAATATAAGGACGCAACCTTCTCTGAACCTGATTTTACTTTGCAATTCAGTGTTCCAAAGAAAATAGTTGACAATGATAGAACGTCATGGTATACTATTGTCAGACAACAAAGAGAGTTAAAAAATTATGTTACAGACTTGTTGCAATCTGATGTTGATCCCAACAGAGTATATCATGTTTCTATCGCTAATAAAACTGGAAACCCAGGAGATTCAGTAGCTAACGTAAGGAAATAATGAAAACATTTAAACAATATATCATCAAAGAAGCAGAGTATCAAGGGAGAGATGTTCCTCTTGGTAAAAAAATGAAAGGTGATGTAAAAAAGTCTAAAGTTTATGTTAGAGATCCTTCAACTGGAAATGTTAAAAAAGTTGAATTTGGCGATCCAAATATGAGGATCAAAAAATCAAATCCAGCTAGAAGAAAATCATTTAGGGCTAGACATAATTGCGATAATCCTGGCCCAAGAACAAAAGCAAGATATTGGAGTTGTAAGGCATGGTAACATTTAAAGAATTTTTATTAGAAGAAAATAAACCAACAAATCCTAAACTTTGGTCAAAAGCTAAGTCATTAGCAAGATCAAAATTTGATGTTTATCCTTCCGCATATGCAAATGGTTGGGCGGCAAAGTGGTATAAGTCAAAAGGTGGCGGATGGAAAAAAGGTTGAAATCATACGAAGTCTTTGTAGAAGATTTGAGGAAATGGTTTTCTAAAGATCACCCAGACGGTGATTGGAAGCGCGTTGATTCAAAAGGAAAAGTTGTAGGTGATTGCGCCAGAGATGATACTGATGGTGATGGTAAGGGTGATGGACCAAAACCAAAATGTATGTCAAGGAGAAAAAGACAACAACTTTCTAAAAAAGAAAGAGGCGCTGCTACTAGAGCAAAAAGAAAACATGATTCAAATCCAGATAGAAAAGGTAAACCAATTAATGTATCCAATTTTGGAAAAGGTAAATTATGAAATCTTTTAAGGAAGTCATTAGAGAACTTGAGGAATCAAGTTTATCAAGAGTGATGCATCATGTGAACAAAACACCAAAACTTGGTATTATGTCACCACATAGACAAGAAAATTCAGATGAGGAAAATGAAAAAAACTTCAATGAATTAAAAAAGCATGTCAGAAAGTTGGGACATGGCTATGTTGAAATGAGAGGTGGATATAAAGAAGAAGGTGGATTTGTAAAAGAAAAATCTTTAATGATTCCAAACATTGAAAGAAAACACATGATGGAGTTGGGTAAAAAATACAATCAACATTCTGTTATTCATAAAGATGATGATGACTTTTCATTAATAGGTACAAACAAATCTCCAGGTAATTCACATGGTAAAGTACATGCTAAATTTGATCATGGTGGAAAAAGTATTTCTGTAGATAGTAGAGGTAAAAAATTTCAAGATTTGTTTTCTAAATTACACAAGGGAAAACAAAGAGATCAAAAGTTTCTATTAAAGATGAAAGATGAAGAATTTAAGTTAGAAGAAAAAATAGAAACAAGTATGTACTACACAAAAAAACACGGTGATCAATGGTATGAAATCTTTTGATGAGTTTCTAGTTGAGGGAATGTATGACCCCTCAATATTCAAAGCAATATTTTTAGCGGGTGGTCCAGGTTCTGGTAAATCATATGTTGCTGGAAAAGCAACAGGTGGTTTAGGAATGAAGGTTGTTAATTCAGATGATATTTATGAACTTAAATTAAAATCATCTGGATTAGGAATGGACTTTACTAAATTTGATGATAAAGATTTTGAGAGGTCACAAGTTATAAGAGATAGAGCAAAGAAACTTACAAAGATGAGAATGAGACAATGGGTTGATGGAAGACTTGGAATGATCATTGACGGTACTGGTAAAGATTATGATAAAATCAAAGCGGCCTCTGAAGGATTAAAAGGTCTTGGTTATGATACATTAATGATTTTTGTAAACACATCTCTTGATGTTGCATTACAAAGAAATCAAATGAGATCTAGAACATTACCAAATGATATTGTAAAAGCAAGTTGGGAAGATGTTCAAAAAAATCTTGGAAAATTTCAAAGTTATTTTGGTAATAAAAATTTTATTATTGTTGATAATAATGATGCTAGTGAAGATGTTTTTAGAAAAGTTTTTGTTAAGGTTAGATCATTAGTACAAAAACCATTAGATAATCACATAGCAAAAAAGTGGATTGATAAAGAAAAAAAATTAAAAATCAGAGAAGAAAGTAATCCAAGAATACCTCGTAAAGCAGGACAACCAGCGGGTAGTAAAAAACACTCAGATTTATATACGGATGAAAATCCGAAAGGTACGATACATGGTTTAAAATTTGCCACACCTAATGATGCTAAATCAAGTGTATCAAAGATAAAGAATAGTGGAAAAAAACACGCACATAAAATTCAAGCCGCTATTGCTATGGAACAACGAGCAAAGGCAGCAGGTAAGGCAGGTGCCGCTTCTGTTTATCGTGCTTATATCAATAAGATGAAGAAAAAAACAAAAGAAATGAGAGAAGAAATTGAATTGAATGAATTTGATGCTCCGCAAATCTATTGTGATATGGATGGAGTAGTTGCTGACTTTCATGCATTTACTGGCAAGATTTTAGGAACAAAGTTTAAAGATGCATATTGGCAAGATTTACCTTCTGACACTTTTGCTAAGCTACCATTAATGCCAGATGCAAAAAGATTATGGAGTTTTATTGGAAAATATAAACCAATAATGTTGACTGCAATTCCAAGAGAAAGTAGAGGACCAATATCTAAGCAAGCAGCAGAGGATAAAACACAATGGATGAAATCAAATTTTAATTTAGATCCAAGTGATATGAGAGCAGTTTCTAGACAAGATAAACAACAGTTTGCTAAAGATGGTAGAGATGGAAGGCCTAATATTTTAATTGATGACCATGCAGGTAACATAAGAGAATTTAAATCTAAAGGTGGTATTGGTATTCATCACACAAGCGCCGTAAATACTATAAAACAATTAAAACAATTGGGATTTAAATAATGGCAGAAGAATCTTGGGAAGATTTTGATTTTGGATTTTCTGCAGTTGATGCTGATGAACTAGGTGAAATAGTTAGTCCATCAAAAACAGCAGAAGTGGTTGGTAAGGTTGAAGTACAAAGTAATCATGTTTTGGAAAGACTAGACACAATTCAAACTATGTTGACATTGGAGGTTGATGCTAGAAAAAAAGAATTAGAAGAAAAATATCAAGAAGAAAATCAACAAGTTTTTAAAAATTTGGAAAAAATGATTATTCCATTACTTAAAAATTTGATGAAAAATCCAGAAAAAGAATACATCTATTGGCCAAATAGAACTGAAAAAATTCAAAAGCAAATAGATAAAATCCTTGAAATCACTAGAAGTACAAGGGACCAGTAATATAAATATATTACAACCCAAAAAGAAAGGTTTCAAAATGCCTATCAAAAAAACACACCACAAGAAGTATATCACTTCATCAAACTAAAAATAATAAATCAGGTAGGCTTATTAATAACCCACTACAAGAGGTAGAATGTTACGCATACTTATATCTTTAACAATATTTTTAACAGTTTTCACACAATCTATTAATAGTAATATTACAAATACTATTTGGATTCCACCAATGAAACTGACAGAACCAAAACCAATACTATCAATTAAAAAACATTTAGAAAATAATCTTATAGATGAAAAAGAGTTAGATTGTATGTCTAAAAATATATATTTTGAAGCAGCAATAGAATCCACTGCTGGTAAAATTGCTGTCGGTCAAGTGGTACTAAATAGAATCAATAGTAAGTATTATCCAGATACCGTTTGTGAAGTTGTCAAACAGGGTAGACATTATCCAAATGGATTTCCAGTAAGAGACAGGTGCCAATTTTCATGGTACTGTGATGGAAAACATGATGTTCCTTATCCTGGACAACTATGGAAAAAGTCTCAAGATATTGCAAAATTTATGTTGACTTCAGGATATGAAGTTGATATAACAGATGGAGCACTTAACTATCATGCTGACTATATTCCTAATCCCAGATGGGCAAAGGAAACAAATAAAACAGTAAAAATAGATAGACATATTTTTTACGCACAAAAGGATATTTAATGGCCAATGTTCCAATTCGTAATCTAGATGCAGTAACTGCTGCAGAAGTTGCGACTTCTGATGAATTAGTTATAAATGATGTATCTGATAATAATAATGTTAAAAAAATTACTGTAGGAAATTTATTAACTCTTGCTGATTCTGCTAGTGGAGCATATTCTTTTGATGTTTCTGCTGATGGTGGTACACCAGAATCTATAAGTAATAATTCAACATTAATCGTTAAAAAAGCAGATGATACAATTTTTACACAAGTATCTTCACCTGACACATTAACAATAAAAGCAAATACATCAACAATTGCAACAGTCGCTCATGTAGCATCGAGAACAGTTAATGATCTTAATGATACAACTATTACTTCAATAGCAGATAATGACATTTTAGCATATGATTCTGGATCAAGTAAGTGGACAAATCAATCAGCAGCAGAAGCTGGAATTACACCTGTTGCTGGTTCAACATCTTTAATTACATTAGGAACAGTAACAACAGGTGTATGGAATGGAACACCAATTGCAACACAATATGGTGGAACAGGACAAGATTTTAGTTCAAGTTCTGGATCACATACAGGAGTATTAGTTCTTAATAATGGAGTAGCATCATTAGCAAAACCAACTGGTGGATCTATTACTTCAGTTTTTGATGAAGATGATATGGCAAGTAATTCAGCAGTTGGATTAGTAACACAACAATCAGTTAAAGCATTTGTTGAAGCACAAGTTTCACAAACTTTTGTTGTTACAGTAGCAGATGATGGTGGTGGATCACAAAATGTTTATGTACTTGATGGAACAAAAATTAAAACAAATACTCATGTTAGAAAAGTTTTACATTTTCAAAAAGGTGTAAAATATAGATTTGATGTTAGTCATACAACAAATATCAATCATCCATTAAGATTATCAGTAACAAGAGATGGTACACATAATAGTGGAACTGCATTAACAGATGGTGTGGAAATTATAGGAACACCAGGAAATGCAGGTGCTTTTATTAATTACACTCCACCACAAGATTCACCAGATATAGTATACATTTACTGTATGAATCATGCAGGTATGGGTGGTACGGGTGGTTCTGGATCTGAAGATCAGAGAACTCCTATTCATACAACTGACAAAGAAGGTTGGTTTGATATTGGTGGTAATAGAACTGCGAGTAAAGGTGATAGAATGTTTTTAGACACAAGTACGGTTGCTATTACTATTACTTTACCAGCAAATCCAACTATGGGAGATGAAGTTTGGTTAGTTGATGCTTCAGGTGATGCAAATTCAAATAATATAACAGTAAATCCAAATGGTGCAAAAGTTGATGGTTCATCTGGTAATGTTACTTTAAACACAAATAGAGTATCTAAAAGATATGCTTTCTATAATGCTACTGAAGGTTGGATTTCTCTATAATATAAATAATTAAAAGGAATAAATTTATGGAAGCAATTAGTTTAAAAGGTACTGCTGATAATGGTGGATCAGCCACAACACTCAGTAAAGCTACATTAGTTTATTGTAGTGCAGTTGGTTCAGTAGCAACAATTACATTAGATGGTTCAGTTACGAATGGATCTGGAAATAGTGGAACCTTAAAGTTACCAGCTGGACAAGTAGTTTTGATCAGAAAAGGTCCAAATGATACAATTGCAGCAAGTGGAGGAACACCATCATTAACTGCGGTATCATACAATAGTAATTCTATGGGAACCTACGAAACATAATTAAAACCTATGACAAAACATTGGACAAAAATAGAACCAATATTTCTTTCTGCCGTATTAATGTTGGTAGGATGGATATGTTTTGAAACAGTAAACCATAAAACAGATATAGCAGTAGTCAAAGAAAAAGTTAATACAATACAACAAGACATATCAGAAATTAAAACTGATATACATAAAATGGCTACTGCTGCGATTGAAGACAATACAGAAAGTATTGCACAAAAAAATTAATGCCCTCTGAAAATTATCTTGGTAATCCAAATTTAAAAAATTCTAATGTACAAATAGAGTTTACACCCGAACAAGTAAGAGAATTACTCAAGTGTTCAACTGATCCAAAATACTTTATTGAAAATTATGTACAAATTGTTCATGTAGATTATGGTCTAGTTCCTTTCAAACTATATGAATATCAAGAAAGGATGATTGAAACTTTCCATAACAATAGATTTGTAATTTCAAAACTTCCTAGACAATCTGGCAAATCTACTACAATCATATCTTATTTACTACACTTTATACTATTCAATGAAAGTGTGCAAGTTGGTATTCTAGCAAACAAAGGTTCACTAGCTAGAGAATTGTTGAGTAGACTACAAATGTCATTTGAACATTTACCTAATTGGTTGCAACAAGGTATATCAGTTTGGAACAAAGGTAATATTGAATTAGAAAATGGAAGTAAAGTAATGGCGGCAGCAACATCATCATCTGCTGTTAGAGGATCTTCATTCAATGTAATTTTTCTTGATGAGTTTGCACACGTTGATCCACCATCTTTAGCAGAAGAATTTTTTGACTCTGTATATCCTACTATTTCATCTGGTCAATCTACAAAAGTTTTTATTGTATCAACTCCTAATGGAATGAATAAGTTTTATAAGATGTGGATTGATGCAGAAGAAAAAAGAAATACATATATTCCTTTTGCTATTAATTGGGATGATGTTCCTGGCAGAGATGAAGAATGGAAAAGACAAACTATTGAGAACACAAGTGAAAGACAGTGGAGACAAGAATTTGAGTGTGAATTTTTAGGATCTACAAATACTCTTATTGATCCTAATAAATTAAGAAACATGCCGTTCAGAAAACCTATAAGAACACAAGAAGAATTAGATATTTTTGAAGAACCACAAAAAGGAAAAATATATTGTACAGTAGTTGATACTGCATCAGGAGTAGGACAAGATTATTCAGCATTTATAATTATTGACGTATCTCAAGTTCCATACAAAGTTGTAGCAAAATACAGAAATAATGAAATTTCACCAATTTTATTTCCACATATAGTTGAACAAATATCAAGACAATATAATAATTCTTTTTGTTTAGTTGAAACAAATGGAAATGGTAATCAAGTTGCTGATATTTTATACTATGATATTGAATATGAAAATACAATAATAACATCAGCAGCACATGGTGGTCAAGAAGTTAGTGGAGGATTTAAGAAAAATTCAAGAGTTGGTATAGTGACATCTAAAAATGTAAAAAGAACAGGATGTTCAACATTAAAAGAACTATTAGAAAAGGATCATTTAATTGTTGAAGATTTTGACGCTATAGCAGAGATGATGACTTTTGCAGAAAAAGGAACAACTTACCAAGCTGAAGAAGGTTATAATGATGATTTAGTGATGTGTTTAGTTTTATTCGGTTGGTTAGTAAATCAAAGATATTTCAAAGAAATAACAAATTCAGATATAAGAAAAGAATTATTAGAACAACAAGAAAGAATGAGTGATGAATATTCTTTACCCTTGGGTTTTTATAATGATGGTAGAGGTGATGAACTTGATCCAAAAGAATTTCATGGTTGGAAAGAGTATCATCCAGAAAAGTATTGGAACTCTGAAATTTAATAAATATATTCATAACAGTGAGCTTTTAGAGTAGGTTGTTTAATAGTACAACACGCCGTAAGTCAACTAAATAATATAAGTTAGGAGAAAAAAATGCCCTTTACAGTCAGCCCTGGAGTACTAACCAGAGAAATTGATTTAACAACAATAGTACCTACCATATCAACCGTTCGTGGTGGTTTTGCTGGGCCTTTTAAATGGGGGCCAATCGAAGATCCAGAAAACGGTCAAGTATCTACAGAACAAGAACTCAAAGATAGATTTCATATTCCAGACGATAATACTTTTGTTTCATATTTTTCATGTCTAAATTTTATTGGATATGGATCAACAGCAGAAATATCTAGAATAGCAAACACTTCAGCAAAAAATGCTTCTACTGCTAATACAGTTTATGCAGCAGGACAAGAAGGTGAATGTGTATTAATTAAGAATAGAGATGCGTATGAAGCAACTTATGATCCATCTACAGGAGGAACATCATCTGGAACTTATGGACCATTTGTAGCAAAATATGCAGGTGATAGAGGAAACAATTTAAAAGTATCTTTGTGTGGTCCAGATAAACCAGCAAAAACACTTACTGGAACAGTACAGATTGATGGTTCTTCAGGATTGTTAAGTGGAACAAATACATCATTTTTTACAGAAGTAAGAGCTGGTGATGCTTTAAAATTTGGATCAGATGTTTATGTTGTTAATAATGTAATGAATACATCTGGAACAGATACTGCTTTTCTTGTACAAGCATCTTCTTCAGTTACAGCAAAATCTTCTGGAACATCTGGAACAGTTTTAATTAGATCTGGATTTGAAGAACCAGCAGAAAATATGGTTGGAACAATAGCTATTGCTGCGAGTGGAACAACTGTAACAGGAACTGGCACACAATTCGCATTACAATTAACTCCTGGTGATATGTTGACTTTTACCGATGCAGGAGGAACAGAACTTAGGAGAAAAGTACTAAGTATCGCATCAAAAACATCATTAACATTAGCATCAGCAATTGGAACATCAGCAGTTTCTGGAGCAACATTTTCTAGAGAGTGGGAATATCGAGCTGATCCAGGAACTTCTACACAATCATCTGATTCACCAACAACATCTGCTTGGGCATCAAGTATAGGTGCAGAAAATGATGAAATTCATTTAGTAATAGTTGATGAAGATGGAGGATTTGGATCTACACCAACATCGTCAACAAAAGATCAAATACTTAAAAGATATAGTAGTTTGTCTGTTGCAGCAAACCACCCAACATCATTTTACAAAAGTGTTTTAAATATGGCAGATCATATATGGTGGATGGCTCATCCAACTGGTGGAAGTGAAGCAGATTCAAATGATACTTCAACTTCTGCGTGGGGAGTTAATGCAAACGGATCAACAAAATTTAATACTAAAGGTTGGGTAAGATCATATACTTTTGCTGGTGGAATTGATGGAAATTTAAATTTAACAGATAGTGATTATAATACTGGATATAATGTTTTCAAAGAACCAGTTGTATCAGATGCGGCAGTTCTTTTTATGGGGAATGCTTCTGCTGCAGTATGTACAAATGCAATTCAAAATGTTGCAGAGGTAAGAAAAGATATGATGGTATTTTGTTCCCCAGAAAGATCTGATGTTGTAGGAACAACTAATCAAGCTGCAAATATTGTTGATTTTAGAAATGCATTACCAAGTTCATCTTATGGTGTTCTTGATTCTGGATATAAAAAACAACATGATATAATTAATAATGTTTGGAGACATATTCCATTAAATGCAGATATTGCTGGAATTACAGTTAGAACAGAACTTTCTGCAGGAGCGTTTTTCTCACCAGCTGGTTTTACACGAGGAAATGTAATGAATGCTTCAAATCTTCCTTATAATCCTTCTGAAGCTGATAGAGATAGAATGTATACAAAAGGTATTAATTCTGTTGTTAGATTTCCAGCACAAGGAACAATTCTATTTGGTGATAAAACATTATTGAATAAACCAAATGCCTTTGATAGAATTAATGTCAGAAGACTATTCATTACATTAGAAAAATCTATCTCAAGAGCAGCACAACAATCAATGTTTGAATTTAATGATGATTTTACAAGAGCACAATTTGTTTCTATTGTAGAACCTTTTTTGAGAGATATTCAAGCAAGGGGAGGAATAACAGATTTTCAAGTTGTTTGTGATGGATCTAACAATCCACCTTCAGTTGTTGATGCAAATCAATTTGTAGGAGCAATTTATGTTAAACCAGCGAGATCAATTAACTTTGTTGAACTAAGTTTTGTAGCGGTAAGGTCTGGTGTAGAATTTAGTGAAGTTGTACAAGGAGTTTAAAAATGAGTTTTAACGTATCAAAATTTGTTGCATCAATTGATAAGTCAGGTGCTAGATCTAATTTATTTGAAGTAAATATATCAGCACCTTCTGCAATCGATACAGCATTAGGGGATAGTAAAATAAACGTAGCGGGAACTCCATCTTCTCAATGGAGATTTTTAGTAAATGCGACTGCGCTTCCTGGATATACTAATGGTGAAATAGCTGTTCCATATTTTGGTAGAACTGCATATTTTGCAGGAGACACAACTTTTGGTGATTGGACTGTAACAGTATTGAATGATGAAGATATGAAAATTAGAAAAGGTATGGAAATGTGGATTGAACAGATAAATAGTACAGTAAGCAATACTAGAGGTGTAGGTATGAAACATGACCAAATTGCAGGATCAGCAACAGTAAAAACTTTTGGAATGAAAGGTGGTTCTGATGATGCTTTAGCAACATCTATTGAATCATCTGGAATAACTCAAGTCAATCTTTTTGATTGTTGGCCAAGTAATATTTCTCCGATTGATTTATCACAAGATGCTGCAAACACAATTGAAACATTTCAAGTAACATGGCAATACAATTATCTTTCACATAGTAATTCTTAATAAAGGTTGATATGGCATTTAATGTATCACAAATAAAAACTGCATTAGCAAAAGGTGGAGCACGTCCTACTCTATTTAAAGTTTCATCTTTAGATACTGACGGAAAAACAGAAAGAACATATCATGTTAGATCTGCTCAATTGCCAGGAACAAATGTTGGTGTTTTGACTACAAATTGGAGAGGACGTCCAGTTAAATTTCCTGGTGTAAGAACATATGATCCTTGGACCGTAACGATGTTAAATGATGATGGTGAACATAGGTCAAATATATTTTTATGGATGAAAAGATTAGCAGGTGGAAATGATGGAGAAAGAACCTCACTTGTTGGAGAATATGACACATCTGATTATAAGGATATAACTGTTACACAAATGGGTAAAAATGGTAAAGATGTTTACAAATATAAATTAGTAAAATGTTTTCCTGTAGCAATGGGTGATATTGGATTAGATTGGGGAACTGAGGGATTTCAAGAATATACTGTAACTTGGAGATATGATTATTTTGAAGCATATGATTTAAATAGTACAGTACAAACATCTCATACAGTTGGATAATGTGAATGGGTTTTTCTATAGATGATTTTAAATCCAATGGATTAAAGTTTGGTGGAGCAAGACCTAATTTATTTGAGATTCATTTAATTTTTCCATTTAATACTACAATTGATAGTAAATGGTTAGCAAAAAGTTCATTTCTTCCTGCATCTATAACAACTTCTATGAATATCAATTATCTAGGAAGATCATTTAAATTTGCAGGAGAAAGAACTTTTCCACAATGGACAGTTACTTTTATTAATGATGAAAATTTTGAATTAAGAAATGAATTAGAGAAGTGGGTTGATCACGTTTCTGGATTTAAAAAAATAGGTCAAACTGAGTCTACTAAATACCAACAAGATGCAAGTATTTACCAAATAAGTACATCTGGTAAAAAAATTAAACAGTACAAATTTTATGGCTTGTATCCTGTGACATTGACAGACATTGCTGTATCTTGGGATACGAGTAATGCTATTGAAGAATTTACTGCAACATTTGATTATCAATATTATGAAACAAATTATGAACAATTCGATCCAACAACATCAAGTATCGATTCTAGAAAACCAACCTCAATTAGATTCTAAGGATATATTATGGCTCAATTAAATCTATTTGGATTTAAAATTGGAAAACCTTCTGAAGAAGAAGATAAACAATTATTAGCGTTTGCTAAACCTGATGATTTAGAAGGTACTTATGACGTATCATCTTCTTATGGTATGTCAGCGGGTGGTGCTTATGGAACTTACGTTGATATGGAAGGCACTGCTAAAAATGAAGCAGATTTAATTCAAAGATATAGAACTATGGTTTTACAACCAGAAGTTGATATGGCTATTGATGACATTATTAATGAGTCAATTATAACAGGTAGAGATGTTCCTCCTGTCTCAATATCATTACATGAATTAAATGTTGCTGATAAAATCAAAGATAGAATACAAGAAGAATTTAAAGAGATAATGAGACTTCTTGATTTTGATAATAATGGATATGACATTTACAGAAAATGGTATATTGATGGTAGAATATATTATCAATGTGTTATTGATTCAAATGATCCTACGGCTGGTATTCAAGAATTAAGATATGTAGATCCATTAAAAATTAGAAAAGTAAGAGAAAAGAAAAGAAAACAAGAACAAATTCCAAGTGGTTCAATTATTAAAAAAGATTTGTCTGGTGAATATTATGAATATTATTTGTATAGTGAAAAACCTACATCAATGGAGCGTAATGGTGCAAAAACATCTGACTATTCCAGAAAACAAATAAAGATAGCACCTGATATGGTTGCATATGCAGGATCAGGTGTTACAAATTCTGGTAGAAAAATGGTCATTTCACATTTACATAAAGCGATAAAACCATTGAATCAACTTAGAATGATTGAAGATTCACTTGTAATTTATAGAATATCAAGAGCACCAGAAAGAAGAATATTTTATATTGATGTTGGTAACTTACCAAAGATGAAAGCAGAACAGTATCTTAGAGATATTATGCAACGTTATAAAAATAAATTAATCTATGATGCTGAAACAGGTGAGGTTAGAGATGATAGAAAAGTAATGACCATGTTGGAAGATTATTGGCTTCCGCGAAGGGAAGGTGGTAGAGGAACAGAAATTTCTACATTACCTGGTGGTCAAAATCTTGGAGAAATTGAAGATATAAATTATTTTCAAAAGAAATTATATAAAGCATTAAATGTTCCTGTATCTAGATTAGAAACAGATGCTAGTTTTACTTTAGGTAGAGCAACAGAAATTACAAGAGATGAATTAAAATTTACAAGATTCATTGAAAGACTTAGAAATAAGTTTACTGTTTTATTTGACAATCTTCTAGAAAAACAATTAAGAATGAAAAATGTAATTGCTAAAGAGGATTGGGCAAAAATGAAAGAAAAGATTCATTATAATTTTGAATCAGATTCCCATTTTGCAGAATTAAAAGACGCTGAGATGTTACAAAACAGAGCAAATCTTCTTAGAGATATGGATGAATATGCGGGTAAGTATTATTCACGTCAATTTGTTAGAAATAGGGTATTAAGACAAACAGAAGAAGATCAAAAAGAACAAGACGCTCAAATGTCTAGAGAGCAAAATGATCCTAAATATAATCAAACAGATGACCAAAGCGGAGGCTTTGGTGGTGGCAACTTTTAAAGGAGTAAATTATGAGTGATGTTTATACAAGTGGAGATATTGTTTCAGCAATAATGACCGGTGATAATAGTCGTGCTAAAGAAGGAATTTTTAGCGTATTGGGTCAAAAATCTATGGATGAACTTGAAGTCAGAAAAGCTGAAATTGCACAAAATATGTTTAATGACGCTCCCGTAGATGAAATACAAGCAGATAGTAATCAAGATGATATTCCAGAAGTTGACCCTCGTAATGGAGAAGATATTGAAAATTCTGAAGTAAGTGCTCATGCACCAGATAACCCCGAAATAGCTGTAGTAGATCCTCATACTGGACAACCTACAGAAACATTAAGTGAACCTAATTCAGCTTCTGCCTAACATGAAATCTTTCAAGCAATTCAAATCAGAAATAATTAATGAAGTTTTGACACCTACACAAAGGTTTAAAAGAAAAATTAATTTTGCCAGATCTAAACCAAAAAGAATTGCTGGTTTAAAAAGAAATAAAATGAGAGCTATTCCAACAGGTGGTAAAGAGGCATTGAGAAAACAATCTAGAAGAAAATTTTTACAAGCATTAAAACTTAGAGTTAGAAAAGATTTAAATTCTTCTAAACTTCAAAAACAAAGTCCTGGACAGAAAGCTGCAATAGAAAGAATGGTGGACAAAATTAAAAAGAGTCCCGCTCAACAAGCGAAAATGAAAGCTTTCACTAGACCTGGAGGTAAATTGTTTAGAGATCTTATTACTAAACGTAAAGAAAGAATCAAAAAATTAAGGACCAAGAAATGAAATTAATAACAGAAGTTTCTGAACAGCTTGAATATATTTCTGAAGAAGGTAAGGATGGTGAAAAGACTTACAAGATTCGTGGTATTTTTATGCAAGCAGAACAACAAAATAGAAATAAAAGAACATATCCATTACCTGTATTAGAAAAAGAAGTTAAAAGGTATAATAAAGAATATGTAAGTAAAAATAGAGCCTTTGGTGAACTTGGTCATCCAGACGGACCAACAGTTAATTTAGATAGAGTCTCCCACATCATTACTAAACTTGATAAAGATAATAATGATTTTGTTGGAGAAGCAAAAATTCTTAATACACCAAATGGTAAAATTGTTAGAGAACTTATAAATGCAGGTGCTACTCTTGGAGTATCATCAAGAGGTATGGGTTCTTTGACTCCTAGTAGAAATGGTAGTGTTGTTGGTAATGATTATTATCTTTCTACGGCAGGAGACATTGTAGCTGATCCATCTGCTCCAAATGCTTTTGTTGAAGGTATTATGGAAGGTAAAGAATGGATCTGGGAAAATGGAATAATTCAAGAAAAAGAATTAGATAAATATAAGAAAAGTGTAAGTAATGCAACAGTAATTAATTTGGAAGAATCCAAACTAAATGCCTTTGCTGACTTTATTTCTAAACTATAAAAATTTATAAATATAATTAAACAAATATATTATATTTGAAACTTAGTAGGAGCACAAACAATGGCGGAAAAAGAAATTAAAGAAACAGAAGTTGAAGAAACTTCTGTAGAACAAATTGATGAAGCTCCCGTGGAAGAGCTGGATGAAGCTCCTGCAGGGGTTCAAGATTTGGGTGGGGATGATCCTAATACTGGTAAAGCCAGTAAGTTGGCAGTTTCCACAAATAAAGCACCAGCTAGAAAAGCTGATAAGTCTGGTGGAGATTCATCAAATCCATCTCAAGGTAGTTCTGTAAAAGGTTCTACATCAGCAATGGAAGAAACTGTTCCAACAACAAAAAATGGAATGGTCGCTTCTGTTTATGAGATGGTTAAAAATCTGAGTAAAGATGAACTCGCAGAAAAATTTGCATTGATTCAAGATGTAGTTGAGTTGGATGTAAATGAATTAGATGAAACATCAGAAGAAGAAGTTGTTGCTGAAGCACAAGAAAAAATTCTTTATTCAAGAAAAGATTTGACACCAGAAGAAATTGAATTGGATTCGGATGAAGACATTCAAGCTATTGCTGGTGAAGAACTTTCTGAAGAATTCAAAGAAAAAGCAAAAGAAATTTTTGAGACAGCAGTAAAATCAAAAGTAGTTGATGAAGTAAATAAAAGAGTAGCACAAATTGAAGAAGAATATCTTCAAGAGATTGAAGAATCAACTAAAAACTTCCAAGGTGAAATGGTAGAGAAGGTAGATAACTATCTTAACTATGTTGTTAATGAGTGGATGGAAGATAATAAACTAGCTGTTGAACGAGGAATTAAATCTGAATTAACAGATGACTTTATGACAGGTTTAAGAAATCTTTTTAAAGAACATTACATTGATGTTCCAGAAGAAAAGGTTGATATTGTAGATGATCTATTTGAAAAAGTTGAAGATCTTGAGAAGAAATTAAATGAAGAAATTGAAAAAAATGTTACACTTAAATCTTCATTAGCAGAATCTTCAAAAGAAGGAATTATCAATGATGTTTGTGAAGGTTTAGCAGACACACAAAAAGAAAAAGTTTCTAGTCTTGCAGAAGGTGTAGAGTTTGAAAATGAAGAACAATACAAAGCAAAATTAGAAATGTTAAAGGAATCATACTTTCCACAAAAAGAAGTAGTAAATAGTGAAGACGAGGTTGTTGAAACTACTACTACGACTGAGGAATTGAATGAGGAAATTGAAAATGTTCAAACACGATCAAGAGATGCACAAATGCAAGCATATCTTGATATGTTGAACACTAAAAATAACATATAATTGTATTTTTAATTAATTATACATTAGGAGATAAACAATGTATATCGCTGAAGAAATTCAAAAAAAGTGGGCTCCTGTTGTCAACCATCCAGATTTGGCTGAGATCAAAGACCCATATAAAAAGCAGGTAACTGCTGTAATCTTGGAAAACCAAGAACGTTCCCAACGTGAGCAAATGGGTGGAATGGGATTGTTGTCAGAATCCGGTCCAACTAACGTAATGGGTGCATCTAGTTCAACTGCTTCTGATGGACCAGTTGACATTTATGATCCAGTTCTAATCTCACTCGTAAGACGTGCGATGCCAAACTTGGTTGCTTATGACATTTGTGGTGTTCAACCAATGACAGGACCAACTGGACTTATCTTTGCTATGAGAGCAAGATATGCTGCACAAGATGGTGTTGAAGCTCTCTTTAATGAAGCTAATACAGCCTTCGCAGTTTCTAATACTAATTCTCATGGTGTTGGAACAATTCAAACTGGTGATAATCCATCAGTAAGTGGTTACGATTCATTCACTGGTATGACAACAGCAGATGCTGAGGTTAAAGGTGCTAATGATCCACAAGTCAATGGTGATGGTATTCCAGAGATGGCTTTCTCAATCGAGAAGGTTACTGTAACAGCAGTAAGTAGAGCACTCAAAGGTGCATATTCAATGGAATTGGCACAAGACCTTAAAGCAATTCATGGTCTTGACGCTGAAACTGAATTGGCTAATATTCTTTCCGCTGAAATCTTGGCTGAAATTAACAGAGAAGTTGTAAGATCTATTGGTTCTACCGCAACACCTGGTGCTGCATATGGTACAGCTAATTCCGGAACTTTTGACCTTGACGTTGATTCTAATGGTCGATGGTCAGTAGAAAAATTTAAAGGCTTGATGTTCCAGATTGAACGTGAAGCTAATGCGATCGCAAAAGCAACACGTAGAGGAAAAGGTAATATGATTATCTGTTCTTCAGACGTTGCTTCTGCACTTCAAATGGCTGGAGTACTTGATTATACACCAGCACTTCAAACTGGAATTAATGTTGATGATACTGGTAATACTTTTGCTGGTGTTCTTAACGGTCGCTATCGTGTTTATATTGATCCTTTTGCTGCAAACTTGGCAACTAACTACATGATTGTAGGTTACAAAGGTTCAAGTCCATACGATGCGGGTCTTTTCTATTGTCCTTATGTTCCATTACAAATGGTAAGAGCAATTGGTGAAGATAACTTCCAACCACGTATCGGGTTTAAAACTCGTTATGGTATGGTAGCTAATCCTTTCGCTACAGCGGCCGCAAGTGGTGCTGTTGCTGGTCGAGCAGGCGCATTAGTTGCTGATAATACATATTATCGAATGGTTAAGGTTGCAAACTTGATGTAATCTTTTTTAAAGGAGAGCCTTCTTTTCTTGGGGCTCTCCTTTTTTTATGCTTTTTTCACCCACCTAAATAAAAATAATTCTACAATTTAAAGGAGATCATATGGTAGATAAAGTTATAGGCTGGATTCGTCAAATTACAGAATTAGGTTTAGCAATAATTGCACTTGGAGTAGTGCTTCAAATTATTTTTGGCGCAGCAGTGCCATTCCTTGGATTGGATATCGTAGGATCAGTAGTTGCTTTAGTTAAACAATTTGGTAATGAAGGACTTGTAGGTTTAGTAGCAGTATGGGTACTTTGGGCAATCTATAAAGGTAAAGAAGAATAATATATTCTTTTAGGGGGGATTTAATTATCCCCCGCACATAAATAATATTATGGCATCAATATTAAAAACACAACCTGACAATTTAAGTTATCTCTCTCCATCAGGGTTTAGTTTTATTATCAATAAACTTCCTAATGTTAATTATTTTTGCCAAGGTGTTACATTACCTGGTATCAGTATAAATTCAGTTCCAGTAGCAACTCCATTTACAAATATTCCTTTTCCTGGTGATAGAGTAGAATTTCAAGATCTTTTGATAAGATTTATTATTGATGAAGAAATGAATAATTATCAAGAGATATATAAATGGATGAGGGGATTAGGTTTTCCAGACAGTTTTGATCAATATGAAGAAGTATTAAAAAGTGATCCTCAAAACCCTGGGCCTGATTCTGGAATAGTTTCTGATGCAGAATTAATTGTTTTAACTGGTGGTAAAACACCACAAATAAAATTTTCTTTCAAGGATTCATTTCCTGTACAACTGTCTAGTGTCAATTTTGATACTAATATTGAAGACATTCAATATCTTCAAGCTGACGTAACTTTTGCATATAGGTCTTATACTATTGAAAACTTATTGAATAAATAATACATTATGAAAATTGAATCAATTGAGTCTTTATGGGAAAAAGACAGTAAGATAGATTCTGTCGATCTCAAAGGTGAGTCATTAAAAATACCTCAACTACATGAAAAATATTTTAAAATTCTAAATCAAGAAGTTTTGTCTCTCAAATATATAGAGAGTCAATTAACTATTGTTAGAAAAAAGAAATGGGCATACTATACTGGCATAAGTATAGATGAAAATAATAATGAAGTCTTTCCTGTTGCTAAAGGAAAAAAATTTGTAAAAGATGATATAAATGCTTTTATAGATGGTGATCAAGAATACCAAGATACAAAACTAAAAATTGAATATCAAGAACAAAAAATAAAATATCTTGAATCTATAATAAAAGAAATATCTCAAAGAACATGGAATATTAAAAATGCTATCGAGTGGCACAAGTTCACAAATCCAGAACATTGATACATTATTCATATCAAAAATAAATGAAGCGTACATTAGAGTAAAATCAAATCCATCAGTTTTACAAGAATTGACAGATTACTTTACATTTAGTGTTCCAGGGTTTCAGTTCATGCCAGCGTTTAGAAATAAACTATGGGATGGTAAGATAAGACTGTTTAGTGCTTATGATCAAAAGTTATATTATGGTTTGCTTCCATATGTTGAATCATTTTCTAAAAATAGAAATTATCCTTATGTCAATCAAGTAAATGAATTTTCAAAGGTATCAGATGAGGATCTATTTGATTATGTTGTGAACTTAAATCTTCCCTTTGATCCTCATGACTATCAATTTGATGCAATGAGAACTGGTGTAATTTTTAAAAGAATGTTATTAGTTTCACCAACCGCTTCTGGAAAATCATTTATATTATATCTTCTTATTAGATATCTTCAAGATGTATTAGACAAACAAAAAATACTATTGATTGTTCCTACAACATCATTAACATCTCAAATGTATACTGACTTTGGAGACTATTCTAAAAGTAATGGTTGGTCAAATAAAAACAATTGTCATGTGGTATATGCGGGTCAAGACAAGGTATCAGAAAAACCCATTATAATATCTACTTGGCAGAGTATATATAAAATGAAAGAAAATTATTTTTCTCAATTTGATGCAGTATTTGGAGATGAAGCACATGGCTTCAAATCTAAATCATTAACAAATATAATGACAAAGTGTATTAATGCTGATTACAGAATAGGATGCACAGGAACATTGGATGGGACACAGACACATAAATTAGTACTAGAGGGTTTATTTGGAAAGGTTTATAGGTCAACAACAACCAAAGACCTTATAGATAAAAAAATATTATCACCTTTTAAAATAGAATCTTTAGTTCTTCAATATACAGATGATATATGTGAATCTATAAAAAAATATACATATAAAGAAGAATTAGATTTTTTAACATCAAATGAAAATAGAAATATATTTGTTAAAAATTTAGCATTGACGCTAAAAGGAAATAGTTTAATCTTATTTTCTCTTGTTAAACATGGAAATGATCTATACAAATTGATCAAAGAAAGTTGTGATGATAATAGAAAAGTCTTTTTTATCTATGGGGGAACTGCTACAGAACAAAGAGAGCAGTTCAGAGGAATTACAGAACAATCAGAAAATGCCATTATCGTGGCAAGTTATGGTGTATATAGTACTGGCGTCAATATTAGGAAACTTCATAACATTGTGTTCGCTTCTCCTTCTAAATCAAGGATAAGGAACTTACAATCTATAGGTAGGGGCTTGCGTAAAAGTCAATCAAAAGAAATAGCTACACTATATGACATCAGTGATGACTTAACTTGGAAAAGTAAAACAAACTATACATTGACTCACTTAAAGGAAAGAATTAAACTATACAATGAAGAAAACTTTCCATACAAGATGCGTAATATCAAATTCAAAGGATAACACAGACATTATAGCGTGATATTTTTAATTGTCAAGTTAAAAACAATCTTGACTATTATGATGTGTCATGGTATACTATTGTATATAAAAAATATGTAATAAGGAGTATTCATGGCATCAAAACATTATGTAAACAATGCAAAATTTCTTGAAGAAATTACAATATACAGAGAAGAATATTTAAAGACTAAAGATAGTAACTTAGAACCACCAATGCTTCCAGATTACATTGGTGAGTGTTTTATGTTAATAGCAGAAAGATTATCACATAGACCTAATTTTATTAATTATGCATTCAGAGAAGATATGATATCTGATGGTATTGAAAACTGTTTACAATATGTAAATAATTTTGATCCAGAAAAATCAAAGAATCCTTTTGCATATTTTACACAAATTATTTACTATGCTTTTTTAAGAAAAATTCAAAAAGAAAAAAAACAATTATATATTAAATATAAAACAATTGATAAAAATAGATTTTTAGAAGATAATGTTGATTACATAGCATCTGATAATGTGACAACTGCTACAGATCAAGTCACTATGGAAAAATTTTCTGAGATCTATGATTTTATAGAAAACTTTGAACAATATAAAAAGAAAAAATCAAAGAAGGCAACAAATGAAAATAGCGTTATTGACTGATACCCATGCAGGTGCTAGAAATGATTCAACTATATTCAATGATTATTTTTTAAACTTTTACAGAAATCAATTCTTTCCCACAATAAAAGAAAGAGGGATAGATACAATTGTCCATTTAGGTGATTTGTTTGATAGAAGAAAATTTATAAACTTTCATACTTTAACAACTTGGAAAAAGGATTTTTTTGATGTATGCAAAAACTTTAACTGTTATTTTATTTTGGGTAATCACGACATATATTATAAAAACACAAATGATGTTGCTAGCACAGATCTCTTATTGAGGGAATATAATTTTAATGTTTATAGTGAACCAAAGGAAATGGAATTTGATGGTTTAAATATTCTATTCATGCCGTGGATTAATTCTGAAAATTATCAGTTGTGTTTAGATTCAATGAATCAAAGTAAATCATCTATTATGTTTGGTCATTTTGAAATTAATGGTTTTGAAATGCATAGAGGTGCTTATTGTAATAGTGGTATGGATACAGATATTTTTAAAAAATTTGATACTGTATTGAGTGGACATTTTCATCATAAATCTGATAATGGAAATGTTTATTATCTTGGTACTCCTTATGAATTGACATGGCAAGACTATGCAGATAAAAAAGGATTTCATATTTTTGATACTGAAAAAAGAGAATTGGAGTTTATTCCAAATGAAAATGTCATTTATAAAAAAGTATATTATAATGATGAAAATAAAGATTTCACAGATATTGTCAATCAAGATTATTCAGAATATAAAGATTGTTATGTGAAAGTTGTGGTAGAAAAGAAAAATGATTCATATCTATTGGAAAGACTAGTGCAAAAAATAGAAGAACATGATCCAATAAATGTAATGGTGGTAGACAATCTTGCTGATATTTTTATGGAAGAAGACATGGATGAAATACAAGCAGCAGAAGATACAATGTCAATAGTCTCAAAGTACATTGAGGCCTTGGAAACAGATGTTAATAAAGAAAAACTTGACTTTTTGATGAAAGACTTGTATAATGAATCATTACAAACTGAATTTAACTTGGAGTAATGATGGCAGACTATAATAGAGATCAAATGTTAAGAGATGAAAGAGATGCACATACTGATCCTAATAAAGATGAAGAACCGTGGGTATCTGTTCCAGTTGAGATGGAAGATGATACATTTTTAAAAATTGCTAGAAAAGCACATGAGCGAGACATTACCTTTAATAAAATGGTGAATATTATTATTAGAGATCATTTAGATTATGTTCTTAAAAAAAGAAATGAAAAATTTCAACCAAAACCACAATTATTAAATGAGGATAATTGATACACTTTAAAAAAATTAAGTGGACAAATTTTTTATCAACTGGAAATAATCCAGTTGAAGTATTTTTAGATAGATCTCCAACAACATTAATAATAGGTGAAAATGGTGCGGGTAAATCAACCATACTTGATGCACTATGTTTTTCTTTGTTTGGAAAGCCATTTAGAAACATAAACAAACCTCAACTCATTAATACAATAAATGAAAAGGGAGCGTTAGTTGAAATTGAATTTTCTATTGGTAATAATTTTTATGAGGTATCTAGAGGAATCAAACCTAATATATTTGAAATTAAGTGTAATCAAAAATTACTTAATCAAGATTCTCATTCAAGAGACTATCAAGAATTTCTAGAAAAAACAATATTACAATTTAATTATAAATCATTTACACAAGTTGTTATATTGGGTAGTTCTACATTTGTTCCTTTTATGCAATTAAAAGACAAAGATAGAAGAACTATCATTGAAGATCTATTGGACATACAGATATTCAGTAAAATGAATACTATCTTAAAAGATAGAGTAAGTGAAAATAAAAACAATATAGATGATCTTGATTTTGACAAACAAAAAGTAGAACATTCAATTGAAGTACAAAATAATTATATTGATTCTTTGAAACAAGATAATCAAAAATTAGTCAAAGATAATGAACAAAAAATAAAAGAATCAGAAGATCAAATTCAAGAGTATGTAAACTTAAATGATAAACATCAAGAAGAAGTGCAATTTACACTTAGTCTTATGGGTGATGTACAAAAAGTAGAAAGCAGAAAAAAGAAGTTAGATAAGTTAAAAGATAAAGTACAAGATAGTATAAAATCAAAAGAACATGAGATTCATTTTTATGAAGAAAATTCAGACTGTCCAACTTGTAAACAAGCAATAGATGAAGTTTTTAGAGAAGAACAAATTAAAGATAAACAGTCTAGGGTAAAAGAACAAACATCTGGTTTAGAAGAATTGTGGAAAGAGATTTCAGATACAGAACAATCTTTAAATGATATAGCTGAACATCAAAGTCAAATTAATGATGTACAATTAGAAATTAATAAAAATCTGCAATCAATATCAGCATTGCAAAAATATATAGAAAAAATTAAAACAGAATTATCAGAACTCTCTGAAGTTGGTAAGATAGACGAAGAAAATGAACAGCTAGAAGTTTACAGAGATAAACTCGCAAGATTAGAATCACTACTTAAAGATGAATATAAAACAAAGGAGATACATAATGTAGCTAGTTCAATATTAAAAGATAGTGGAATTAAATCTCGTATTATAAAAACCTATCTTCCTATTATAAATAAATGTATTCAGAGAAATCTTTCTGCATTAGATTTTTATGTTTCATTTGAATTAGATGAAAATTTTAATGAGACAATAAAATCTAGGTATAGAGATGACTTTAGTTACTCATCTTTTAGTGAAGGTGAAAAGATGAGAATTGATTTAGCATTACTTTTCTCTTGGAGACAAGTTGCTAAAATTAAAAATAGTATGAATACAAATCTTCTGATTCTTGATGAAGTATTTGATTCATCATTAGACAGTAATGGAACTGAAGAATTTTTAAAGTTAATAAATTCTTTAGATAAAAATATTAATACTTTTGTGATAAGTCATAAAGGTGAAGTTCTATATGATAAATTTAGAAGTGTTATTAAATTTGAAAAGAAAAATTATTTTAGCCAAATAGTACATCATGAGCGTCCTACCATTAGTTGAAGAAACGTCTGACATATTATTAGAAACCCCTGCTTCTTTTAATTGGGATAATCCACAAATAGATCCTGAAGAACTTGAAAAAGATTTAGTTGAAAGTATGATTAAACATAACGGTGTTGGCCTTTCTGCAAATCAAGTCGGGATACCTTTATCAGTTTTTGCAATGTATTGGGATAATAAACCAATTGTTGTTTTCAATCCTTGGATAACTGAATACAGTGAAGAAACAACTTATGTACAAGAAGGTTGTTTGTCTTATCCTGGACTTATAATTGCTATAACACGAGCAGAGTCAATTAAATGTGAATTTGAAGTAAAAGATGGATCTACCAAAGGTTCTGTATTTAATGGTTTATCTTCTAAAATATTTCAGCATGAGATGGATCATATGCAAGGTAAAGAATTTTTTAGTGATGTTTCGGATTATAAACTAAAACAAGCGTTAAAAAAACGTAAATATAATTTAAAAAGGATGAAAAGAAATGCCAAAGTCCAAAGTAGATAAAAGACATTTTCATAAAAAGCAAAGAGTTCCAATGAAACAACTTAATGCTATTGTTAGAAATGGATCTATGGAAGATCTTGAAGATTTTGAAGATGGAATGTTTGACTCTTATGATGAAAGTTCTAATAATTATACAACAATGAGGTCAAATGAAATCAGAGAACAAGAGAGTTATTAAATTAGAATTTGAAGTAGAAGATTCTTGGAATTGGATAGCACAAGACAAAGATGGATCAGTAACTATTTTTGAAAATGAACCAAACTTAGTTGATGATATGTGGGATTCAGATGGTCCATATAAAGTTTTGTGTCTTGAAAATACAAATGTTATTTTAGAAAGTGAATGGAAAAATTCTTTGAAGTTAATTGATAATTTCTAGAGATTTACTATTTTATAAATAAAAAGAAATCTCGAAAGGAATTTTATGACATCATTGATTGATCCAAACGATTTCACTACTGTTACATCCCGCCTCAGAGAATTTTTTCTTTCTAAAAACTTTGTAGAAGTTCACACACAAAATAGATTATCTATTCTTGCCGCTTGTGAAGATCCAACTACAGTTGCGACATATGAATACAATGGTGAAATTTGGCCACTACCTCAAACTGGACAGATGTGGCTAGAATATGAATTGCTTACAAGACCAGAAATTCCTGGTTGTTTTTGTGTAAGTACTAGTTATAGACAAGAACCAAATCCAATACCTGGTAGGCATGAAATTATATTTCCAATGTTTGAATTTGAAATGCCTGGTACATTTGATGATTTAATTAAGATGGAAGATGAGTTACTCGTTCATTTAGGATTTAAGTGCGATCATGGAAGGGCACCATATACGGACCACTTCCCTGGTGGTAATTATTTATCGATGTGCGGTAAGTATACAGCATCTGACAACTTACTTACCGCTAAACATGAGTCAGATATGTATAATGAATACGGAGACGTATTTTTCCTCACACACTTCCCTTACACAACCTCACCATTCTGGAATATGAAAAAAGATCCTACACCTTTATCTACTGGTGGAATGGCCGCATTAAAATGTGATGTTATTATTGGTGGGCAAGAAACAATTGGTTCTGCAGAAAGAGCTGATGATGTGGATATGATGAGAGAACAATTTCATACAATATCTGATGGTGGTTATGCTCGGTTGTTATATAACCTCTTTGGTAAAGAACGAGTACTCAAGGAATTGGACGAATTCCTACAACATGATTTCATTCCAAGATTTGGTGGTGGAATCGGTGTGACAAGAATGATTTCTGCTATGAAGAAAGCAGAA
>MDSY01046639.1_pt1 | contig 29071 bp, 15 predicted proteins | sample 811131 | NCBI WGS metagenome assembly MDSY01 (sample SAMN05326643, study PRJNA326480) | marine metagenome | isolation source: seawater | place: Atlantic Ocean: South West | collected 2010
CAAAGGTGGAAATGTGGTGCTGGAGGAAAACAGTGCCAAAACACTTACCACGGTGCCAAATCTTGTGACACATGAACCATTCACCAGAGCTCCTAGTGCAGTGATCGAGGGTGTTTCTCAGTGGCAGAATGAAAAGGAATGGAAGAGGCTTTCAAGCATTCCGGGCACTTTAGAATACATGGCACAGAAAAACAGAGAAAGCCCTGACAAAAGCATACAACAGATACAGTTGCTGGCAGATGCCAAAAAATACATTTTGGATAAGGGCGGGACATCCGCCAATTTGGACAAGGCAAAAGCTTTGTCTGACGAGTTCTACAAAACTTACAATGATGTGTATGCTGTGAAAGCAGTGGTAGATAATTTATCAAAAGATAATATAAAAAATATTATTTTGTCCAAGGTCACAGGTGGTAGGTTGGTGAGTTCATCAAACATCAAGCCATTATTACGAAGCAGGGTTATTTCAGCGGCCAAAACTTTTGGTGGCGGACTTTTAAACAACTTTACGGCGGGTAACAGCATACCACCTTCATTGCGTGGAACCTTAAAAGGCACAGCACTCCAGATAGGTAGCTCAATCAAAGCAGGACTATCAAGGGCATTCAGCAGTATTTTCAGTGATGTAAGACTGAAACATGATATCCGTTTTGTAGGTAGATCACCCTCTGGGTTGAGAATTTACAGGTTTAAATACAACAACAGTAATGAAGTATATGAAGGAGTTATGGCCCAGGAGGTTCCGTGGGCAAGTGAAATGACAGACACAGGGTATTACATGGTAGACTACTCTAAGTTGGACGTTGAATTTAGGAGAATTTCATAATGGCATATGGAGATAACAGCACTACTAGCGGATCTGGTAGCACAATTTTCAAAGGATTTACATCAAGGGCCGAAAGGCAGAACTTTAAGGTTTATGATTTTGAGTGTGCTAAACAGGATCTCATAAACCGTTTGTCGGTACGCAAGGGCGAAAGAGTGGAGAATCCTGAATTTGGCACGATAATATATGACTGTATGTTTGAACCATTGACAGCCAGCCTTAAAGAAGCAATAGTGCAGGATGTTTCGAAAAATCTTAATGCCGATCCGAGGATTCAGGCAGACGAAATAGTGTTAGAAGAAGCAGAACACGGCATACTTATACAGGCAAGTGTGAAGTATGTGCCTCTGGATATCACTGAAAAATTGCGATTTTCCTTCGATGAAAATTCACTATTGCGCCTATCTTAATATACGCACATTATTTTATATATAAATATCCGTATACACAGTATGGCCACTACAGATAGACAGAACAGATTACTAGTCGCCGAAGATTGGCGCAAGATATATCAGGCTTTTCAGCAGGCTGATTTTAAAAGTTACGATTTTGAAACACTTCGTAGAACAATGGTGGAATATCTCCGTGAGAATTATCCGGACGATTTCAATGATTTTGTTGAAAGTTCTGAATATGTGGCTCTCATAGATTTAATTGCATACATAGCACAGTCTCTTTCTTACAGAGTTGATTTAAATGCTAGGGAAAATTTTTTAGAAACTGCCGAAAGACGTAATTCAGTCTTAAGATTAGCAAGGCTTATCAATTACAATGCAAAAAGAAATAGGCCAGCAACAGGCCTTTTAAAAATTGATTCATTGATTACATCAGAAGATGTGATAGATGCCACAGGGACTAATTTAGCTAACTCCGCAGTCATATGGAATGATCCATTAAATGTCAATTACAAAGAACAATTCATAGCGATCCTAAATGCCGCTAATCAGACAGGCCAGTTATTCGGAAAGCCAAGGGAGTCAGGATCGATAGGCGGCATAGATACTGAAGTTTACACAATCAGTTCAAACCAAAGTGATCTACCTATTTTTAATTTTACCGCCAATACCGGAGGTACATCTAGAGCCTTTGAAATCACAAGTGCGAAGATAGAAGGATCCGAATCAATATATGAGCAGGATCCAGTAAATGGTTCAGGCCTAACATATCTTTTCAGGCAAGATGGCGCAGGTGATGCCAGTAACAACACAGGCTTTTTCTTTTTATTCAAACAAGGGCAAATGCAACTACGTGATTTTACAGTTGATACAGCTACAACAAATTATGTTGAGTCAATTGATGCTTTGAATATTAATGAGTCAGATGTTTGGTTATACAAATTAGACGAGTTTGGACAAATTTTTGAAACATGGACAAAAGTTCCTTCTCTTTCTGGAAACAATGCAGTGTACAATTCATTAGCAGAGAACCAAAGAAACATTTATAATGTTGTAACAAAGGAAAATGATTCCATTGATTTAGTATTTGGAGATGGCAATTTCTCGAATCTACCTTTAGGAAGCTTTAGATCCTACTACAGGGTCAGCGACAATGCCAAATATGCTATTCAGCCTGGTGAAATGGCCAACGTTCAGATTGCTGTGCCATACACAGATCGCAACGGCGCTCAACAAACTTTGACTGTCACTATGAGCCTGCAGGCCAGTGTGTACAACAGTGCCGCTACTGAATCCAATGACTCGATACGAGAGAAGGCAGGACAAGTGTACTATTCTCAGAACAGAATGATCACAGCAGAAGATTATCAAGTTGTGCCTTTGAGTGCATCACAGGAAATTATAAAGGTGAGATCTGCTAACAGGACAGCATCAGGAATTTCCAGAGCAAAAGAAATAATAGACCCTACAGGAGCCTATTCCAATGTCAATGTTTTTGCCGAGGATGGCATACTTTATCGTGAAGAAACAACACAACAATTCAGTTTTACTTTCACTAACAGAAATACAATATTAGATACAATCAATACAAGTGTCGAGGCAAAATTAAAAGAAGCCTACGCTAGACAATTTTATTACTTGAAATACGGCACAAAGGATATCAGCAGTCTTTCAGCAACATGGAACAGCACTACAACAAGTACCAACACCAATACAGGATATTTCAAGGCCGGAGGACCTTTACAGATAGGAGACTTTGCCACTTCCAATTTCAAATATGCAAAGGTCGGAGCACTTGTAAAGTTTACATCACCAGACACTAGAGAATTTTTAAACAATACTTTGGTGACTGCAGGTACTGACAATGCCCAAGACAGAGCATGGGCCAAAATTGGAGCTGTAGTTCTAGATGGATCCAACAGCGGATCGGGCAACCTAGAAGACGGAACCGGACCAGTGACACTGGCAGATATCATTCCAAACGGATCTGTTGTGGATTCTATTATTCCTAATTTTGTTACCAGTTATACATCAACCTTGAAAACAGATTTGATTGATAGGATACAAGCCTATGAAACTTTTGGTATAAGATACGATGTTGATTCTGAAACATGGAAAGTAATCACAAGCACTAATCTTAGTGATAGCTCAGTTTTTAGTTTGAACAAGGCCGGGGATACCACAGAAGCAAATTTAGATGCCAGTTGGTGGTTTAAGTTTACTAACGATGGCAACACGTACACAGTGACTTATAGAAGTTTAGAATATATCTTTGAGTCTGAATCACAAAACAAATTTCATTTTGATAAACAGGAAAAAATTTACGATTACAAAACGGGAAAAACTGTCAAGGACACTGTCAAAGTGCTGAAAACAAATTCAATCGTCAGTACCGGCAATGCGATAGGTTATCCAATTAATTGGGCTATAGTTGATACGGTAACTGAGAATGACGGCTATCAAGATAACAGAAAAGTTAAAGTTGGTTTTTTTGACGACGATGACGACGGAGTCGTTGATAATCCTGAAATATTTGATATCATTGTTGAACCTAACACAAGTGTATCAACTAAATTTGTTTTCTTTGAAAAATATCTATCTTACAATAACATTGAAAGATTCAGACCGTACGCAAGTACAAATTTTCTAGTGTTCGAAAAAGAAACTGATGTTGATCTTAACACGACCGCTTATACGGATGAACAATTATTTTATTTTTATGCAGAAGACGAAAATGCAATTAAAAAATACAATAAAGAAACAAACACACTAGTTTCTAATTCTGATTATATTGCTAGACGTGGGCGTAGCGATATCAGTTTCCAATACAAACATCATGCTGGGCAAGAAACTAGAATTGATCCAAGTGTGTCAAACATTGTTGATGTATACATGTTGGAGAGAACATATGATAATTTGTTCCGTATTTGGCTTAAAGATGGCGGAATAAAACCAACACCATCAACTCCAGATCAATTAAGGATTAGCTACTCCGGTACCTTGAATCCACTCAAAAGTTTAAGTGATCAAGTTGTTTATCATTCTGTGAAATATAAAATTTTATTTGGCAGTAAGTCAGATGAATCATTACAGGCAACGTTTAAAGTTGTCAAAAATCCAAGAACTAATGTAACCGATGCAATTATAAAGACAAGAGTAATTTCGGCAATAAACGAATATTTTTCACTTGATAATTGGGACTTCGGAGACACATTTTATTTTACAGAACTTGCGGCATTTATACATCGGGTATTAGCACCAGATCTGCTAACTGTTGTAATTGTACCAAATCAATCTGGTCAGAGTTTTGGGTCTCTATTCCAGATAGATTCCGCAGGTGATGAAATTTTTATCAGTGGGGCCACCGTTGATGATGTTTCAATAATTACTGCAATCGGTGCCAACCAACTATCAGCATCAGGCACTGTGGTAACTTCTACGTCTGGTACAACCAGTACTACGACAGGAGCATCAAACACAACATCAGGATCGACTTACACTTCAGGATCTTCAACATCTGGCTCTACTTCATCAGGATCAAGTTCATCAACTGGAAGTAGTGGAGCTGGATATTAATGGCCGATTATACAACCAATTCGTCTACCAATCAAGAAGTTGTAAAACAAGGTGACTACGAGTTACGTAGGACTGTACAACATCTACCGGCATATTACCGAACTGATGCCAACCAGAGATTTTTATCAAGCACACTTGATCCTTTGGTACAGAAAGGAAAACTTGAACGTCTTGATGCATTTATCGGAAGGCGGGATAGCGAAACACGTAAGGTAACCGATAGATATCTTGACGCCACAAGTCGAGACAGAATGTCGTATCAACTCGAGCCTACAGTCACATACATTGACAAAGATACAAGTAGTGTCAATCCTGAGGACCAGGTTAAATTCACCGGAACGTATGACGATTACATCAATCAAATAAAGTATTTTGGTGGGAAAACTAATAACCATGATAGATTAAACAAAGAAAAAGTATACTCATGGAATCCTGCTATCGACTACGACAAACTAATAAATTATCGAGAATATTATTGGATGCCAGAGGGTCCTAATGCCTTGGAGATTGATTCCGTTGGTCCAAGTGCTGTGGCAGAATACAGTGTTGTAAACCTTGCAAAAGGCGCCTACAACTTTGGTCATAGACCAGGAGAAAATAATCCAATATTGAAACTGTACAGAGGTAACACATACAAATTCAACGTCAATGCCAAGGGACATCCTTTTTGGATAATGACCGAACCATACAAGGACAAGGTGGCGGCAGATGGTTCTACTTCCACAATATACAGCACAGGAGTAACGAACAACGGCACTGATGTTGGCGTTGTAACTTTCACGGTGCCAACCAATGCACCTAGCACTTTGTACTATCAATGCGGCAATCATGATGCCATGTATGGCTCATTCCAGATATTTGATGTTGCGTCCAATACAAAGATAGATGTTGATAAAGAAATATTAGGAGTAAAAAATTATAGCCTCAGAACATTGGATTTGACCAATGGTATGAAAATCAAATTTACAAGTTCCAAAGTATCTAGCACATACCAAAACAACGAATATTATGTAGAAGGAGTGGGTGATGCTATTACACTTACAAATGTAGAAAATTTAATAACGCCTGCCAGTTACGCCACAGAGACAACAATAAAATATGACACTGTGGTGTATGATAGCAGACCATACGCAAAAGCATTTTATCGTCCCGACACCACTGACTATATAACAATCAAACGTGACAGCATAGATCAAAACGCATGGTCACGCTATAACAGATGGTTTCACAAAGATGTGATTACAAGGACTGCTGAGATTGGTGGATACACTCCTGTTTTAGATGAGACTGACAGGGCTAAAAGGCCAATAATCGAATTTGACTCAGGGTTGGCGTTATTCAATCATGGTACAGTGGCCAAGAACAGTGTGACATTATTTGATAATGTTACCACTGACGCATTTAGCGATGTTGTTGGAAAGACTGGATATATCATAGATGGCATCACGTTGGCATCAGGTATGCGGGTAATTTTTGCCAATGACTCAGATAGCATAGTGAAAAATAGAATATATGAGGTTAATTTTGTCACTGCCAGTGACTCCACCGCAGTTATTTCTTTGACTGCAACGGCTGATAGCGTACCAGCTAACAATGAATCGGTCTTTGTTGAGTTCGGCACCGATCAACAAGGCAAAACATACTATTATAGTTCCAGTAAAACTAGTTGGGTAGAAGCTCAAGAGAAAACTGGAGTGAACCAACAACCTCTGTTTGCCATGTTTGACGAGGATCATGTGTCACTGGATGACTCAACCAAATATCCCAACTCCAGTTTCACAGGTGCAAAAGTTTTAGAATTTGCGACTTCCGACTCTGCGGTCAAGGACACTGTATTGGGTATAAAAGTGAAGTACAACACAATAAACAATATTGGTGATATTGTTTTTGAAAGTGACACAACAAGTGGCACAATGACATATAAGTCAGGAGCAAACACTATCACAAAAAGTTTGGTCGAAGGACATTTACATTACACAACTGGTAGTGAAACACACAACAGTAAAAGTAGTTGGATAGAAAGATTACATGAAAGCAAACAAAGGGTTATCCGAACCTTTACAGTTACTGAAAATGAAAAACAATTATTTCCAATAGACTTTTATAAAAATAGTGCAACACTAACAGATCTCGAAATAAGGGTAATCGTAAATGGGGTCTTCAAAGATATTACAACAGACTATACTCTTGTAAAAGGAGCAACAAATTTATATGTTAAATTTAACAAAGAACTCGATGTCAATGATCAAATAAAAATAGTAGGCTATAGCGCCGAGCCAAAAGTTGAAGATAAAGGCATATACGAGGTACCTGATAATTTAGAATTCAACACTAAAAATCAAGAGCTCGGAACTTTTACATTTGGACAAATACTAGGACATGTACGTAATATAGCTGAGAGAAACATAGATGTAACAGGCACGATACCTGGAAACAGTAATTTACGTGATAAGCCAGATGCGAGATTGAAAGGCGGCACAATACAGCAACATGGAGGCCCGCTTTTACCGGCTGTGTTTGGCCTAATAGATCAAGAGTCAAATGTGATTAGAGCAATAGAATATGCATCGAGAGAATATGAGACTTGGTATAATAGTTTTCTTACACGTGCAATAGGAACAGCATATGAAGGTGATCCGGCTGATAGAGTTGATGAAATAATCACCGCAATTGGCGAAAATAAAAATAGCAAATTTGTTTTTTACTATGATGATATGGTTGGATATGGTGAAAACTTATCAACTAGGACTTACACGGTGCAAGATCCTTCGATCACGGAGTATGCAATTGATAGCTTAGTAGATCTTTCAAAGTCAAGCACTCGTGCTGTATATGTGTATGTGAACGATGTCCAATTAATTTTGGATACCGATTACACTTTCAGTACTGATGATGACAGCATAACAATTTCAAAATCATTATCCACAGGAGATGTAATAAAAATCAAGGATTATCCAGATACTGCTGGCAGTTACATTCCGTCGACACCTACAAAACTTGGTATGTATCCAAAATTTACACCAGCGAAATTTACGGATGACACATATCTTGTAGACACCGAAGTAATTAGAAGACACGATGGATCGATCATAAAGGCATATGGTGATGAAAGAGATGATATAATTTTAGAATTAGAAAAAAGAATCTACAACAATATCAAAGTCAGTTATGATACAGAAAAATTAACTTTGAATGAGGTGATGCCAAGCGCCTTTACTGGCACTGACTATAGTTTGAGTGAAATAACCGATGTAATGGGTGCAGACTTTTACACATGGGCTGGGAGAAATAATGTGCAATACATCAATAACACAGTGTTCTCGGAAGGATCGCCCTTTACTTACAATTATGCAAAAAGCACCGATAGGTTGAATCATCAAAGCCTTCCAGGATATTGGCGAGGCATATACAAATATTTTTATGATACAGATGCGCCTCACGTTAGACCTTGGGAGATGTTTGGACACAGTGAAAAACCAACCGATTGGGATAGCACATATGGTGCGGCTCCATACACGTCAGGTAATGAAGTTTTATGGAATGCATTGGCATCCGAGCCTGGCAGATATGGAAAACCAAATATCAAGGATTACTTGCCTGTGGATGCATCAGGTAACTTATTGGATCCGATTGCGGCCGGCCTTGTGTCAAACTTTGATATTCCAGGTAGAAGAGCGGCATGGAAATTTGGTGATCAAAGTCCAGCAGAAACTGCATGGAGACGTTCAAGTGCATATCCATTTTCTGTTGTGAAAACACTGGCAATTACACGACCTGCTAAATTTTTTACAGATTATTTAGGCCCAATTGATTATAGAAGAACCTCTGGAAGCGTGTTAAATTTAAGTAGTTCAAATCAACAGATACCATTGGCCTCAACATATTTTTATTTAGAAACAGAAACTGATAATGCAACAGGAGTAACAACAACTTTCCGTTCAGGTGGTTATCAAAATTATGTGGTTAATTTTTTAATAGGCAAAGCACTTGATCCTCAAACTTTTTATTATAAAAAATTAAAAAATATTTCAACACAATTGGCCTACAAATTAGGTGGTTTCTCTGATAAAGATAATCTAAAAGTTTTGACAGATGCTATTTCTCCTGGATCAACTGCTGGTAGTAAATTTATCCCAGATGAAAATTACAAAATTTTATTCCGGACTTCGAATCCTGTAGATACTTTTGATTTATCCGGAGTGCTAATTGAAAAAAATACAGATAAAAGTATAGATGGTTCGACACTGTTAGGTGGATTCAAAGTATTAGGATACAACACCGAAAGACCATACTTCAATTTCAATTATCCTATAAAATCAATTGTTGGAACTAAGATTAATGTAAGCGGTGTGGAAGTAGCACATTACAACAACTATCAAACCGAGGTCCAAACTATTCCATATGGCTATGTATTCGATACCATTCAAGACGTAGCAGACTTTTTATTAGGCTATGGAAACTACCTAGAATCGCAAGGATTTAAGTTCAACAAATATAGTAATGAGCTAAAAGAAACGTTGAATTGGAAAAATGCTGTGGGTGAGTTTTTATTTTGGACTACACAGAATTGGGAACCTGGATCAGCTATAACCGTATCACCTGCCGCCGCTGGTTTTGAATTGGATACAAATAATTCTATAGTGGGTAGATTACGTAATTTATCAGGTGACTATTCTGTGCTTGATGCCGGCGGAAGAAAACTTAATATTTCTGATATATCAACTAAAAGAATCGGAAAAACTTTTGATCTCGAAACCAAACCTGTAGATAGTGGACTATTCAATATATCTTTGAACACTGTGCAGAAAGAGCATATTCTGTTGTTTGATAATAAAACTGTGTTCTCTGATATAATATATGATCCAAACACCGGATTCAGGCAACAAAGATTAAAATTGGTAGGATGGAAGACCGGTGGATGGAATGGCGATTATTACGCTCCTGGTTTTGTATTCGATTCAGCAAATGTCTTGTATTGGCTACAAAATACTGATTACAAAATTGGTGATACCGTTGAGTACCAAGGAAAATTTTATGTAGCAAAAACAAATCATAACAGTTTGACAAATTTTGTCACATCAAATTGGACATATAAAAGAGAAAAACCTAGACCTCAGCTGATACCAAATTTTGATTACAAGATTGGTTCATTCAAAGATTTTTACAATTTAGAAACAAATAACTTTGACGAATCGCAACAGACACTAGCACAAAGATTGATAGGATATCAAAGTAGAGATTATTTAGAAAATTTATTCGTAAATGATATAAGTCAATATAAATTTTATCAAGGATATATCCGTGAAAAAGGGACAAAGAATGCAATTGATAGATTATTGAAGGCAAAATATGAGGAGCAGGATCTTTCTTTAGATCTATATCCAGAATGGATGATTAAGACAGGCCAGTTGGGAAATGTCGACTCTCGTGAAAGCATCCAATTTGTTTTAAATCAAAATGAAATTAAAGGAAAACCACAAAGTATTGAACTGTTTGATACCACTAATACCGATAAAGATTATATTAGAAGTCTAGGTATCAGTAAACAAAATTTATACTCTGAACCGGTAGAATACAAAGCTTCAGAAACTTTTGCAAGATATGACTACAGTAAACAAGGTCTAAGCAGAGACAGTATACAAACTTTCAAGACTGCTGGTTATCCGCAGGTCAAACAGGTTCAATTGACTGCTTTTGATATAGATGACCTGTTGGACATTGACGTTTCCACAATAAAGCCAAATAGTTTGGTTTGGGTTGCAAACAAATCGAATAAGGATTGGGACGTTTTCAAAATTAATAGTGAGACAAATACAATTCTGTCAGTAAGCACTGATAATCTTACCGATCAGTTGAAATTGATTTTTGCCAAGGCACACGGCCTAAACGAATCCTCAATCAATAACGAAGCAGACTTTTTTGCAATAACTGGTGCCCAGATAGAAGGATTGAATGCTGTGCATCAAGTGAGCCAAGTTGTTGATTACAAAACTGTGATTATTAATTTTACAGGAAGTGTAGGTATACTGCCAACTTTAAGCGACAATTCTACCGCTGATACTTTTGGAAACTTATATAAATTTGTTTCTGTTAGATTAGATTCTATGGATAATGTTAATGATCTACTTGGATATTACGATTATAGAGACAAGGATGATGCAATAGGACAAGCTGGGGATAAAGTTTTTGCAGATGCCGACACATCAAATCTTTGGAGAGTGTATGAGAAACAGGATCCTTACACCGAGTCACGTATACTTTCTCCAGATAATTCTACCACTGAGCAAGATTTTGGATATAAAATAGTTGCACGTAACGACGGTAGGGCAGTAATTATATCAGCGCCTACAGATGGCCAAGGCACAATAAACTTTTTATTCAGGTCTTCGGCAACAGCAGGCACAACCTTTCAAACACAATCAGCAGTTACAACTACGGCAGGAAATGATAACACCAGTAAACTAGGGTATAGTTTGTCCATGAGCTCAGATGAGAACTTTGTAGTAGCAGGCGCCCCTTTTGCTAACAGTATCGGTACAGACGGAAGCACAAGATTTTCAGATGCCGGAGCAATTAAAATTTTCATATGGGATCCTTTGACATTTAAGTATGGATCCCTTAGAACTTTAACACCTCCAACTGACCTAGCATCTCAAAATTTTGGCTGGGCACACAAAATTGTTGAACCCGGCGTAAATTCAGTCAGAGACACTGCTACAAAATACATGTTTGTGTCATCACCTGGATTTGGAAGCGACTCAGGACAGGTTTATATGTATGAATGGGGCATAGGCTCAGATGGGTCAACCTATGATTCATGGACTCAAAACTTGACAATTGAATCGAATGAAAAAGGTTCCGGCAAAAGATTTGGGCATGATATCGCTGTTGATGACACAGGTAGCATTTTAGCGGTTAGTTCTTTGGCTCCTGGCAAGGCAGGAACAGTGGAGATATTCACAAGAACTTCACAATCAAATGATGACAGTGTCGACCATGCCTTCACACATGTACAAACGTTAAGTGGAGTGACCAGCGACGGATCAACGTTAAACACAAGTTTTGGTCATACAATCGCAATGAGTAAGGATGGAACAACACTTGTGATCGGTGCTCCTGGAGCAGATAATGGTAGCCAAGTTGATGCGGGTGCAGTGTATTATTATAAATTTAATGCAGACGGTTCAACCAATACCTACAGCCTACAGCAAACAATCAATGCACCTGACTTGAACACTAACATGAGATTTGGTAGCACCTTGGATATAAATGATTCTGGTAACAGACTCGTAATAGGGGCAGAAAATTTTGGTAACAGTAGAGAGATGCGTTTCGATTCTGGAAGCACTACTTTTGATTTACAGGACACCCAGTTTGTAGATGCCAATGTAGGATCGGGTGCTGTGTACACCGCCACTATGTACAACACCAAATTCATAATAGATGATAGGTTAGTCACTACCCATGTGTCCGAAAATGATGATTTCGGAAGGGGTGTCTGTGTAATTGACAACACTGTGTTTGTTGGTGCCCCTGATGACAATGGCAACATAGACACCACGGACGGTAGCTCATTATTGTTTCAAGACGGTACCGTTACAGGTTTTGACCTCACAACTGCCGGCGAGTATGCTTGGAAGAATATCACAACCGAAAGTGTGTTTATGGATATCGATAAACTTGGAACCACTTTTGATTTCAATTCAAGATCAAACGAAGTACGTAATTATTATGAACTTTATGATCCAATCAAAGGCAGAATTCCAGGACTTGCCGATAGAGAAATAAACATTAGATCTGCATGGGATCCAGCGATCTATAACAATTCATCCAATCCGTCTGGTACCACAAGTGCCACAGAATGGGCTGAAAATCATTTAGGCGAGGTATGGTGGGATCTTTCAAAAGTAAAATGGCTGTGGTACGAGCAAGACACACAAGAATATAAAACTAATCATTGGGGTCAAACATTTCCTGGCTCGCAGTTCCATGTTTATGAATGGATAGAGAGCAGAGTGTTGCCTAGTAGATTCACTGGTGGTGTTCCGCTACACCCTGATGATTCTAATTATACAATCAAAACAAGATACAATTCATCTACTGATACATTTCAAAATGTCTACTATTATTGGGTAAGGAATTTGACACGTTTACCAAATAACAGCGTTGTTAAGAGATCATCGCCTATATCATTTGTGGCAAATTTGTTGGCAAATCCACAAGCTCTCGGGCACAGGTATTTTGCTCCAACAGACACAAATAAATTAATTTTGGGAGGAGTTAGCAATCTAAGTGAGAGTGATATTGTGCTAAACATAGACATAAGAACAAACACATTTGATGGCCAATCTCATGCAATATGGAAATTGGTCAGAGAGGGTGATAAAAATTATAGACCAGGAACCAACATTGAAACACGTTGGTGGGACTCACTGATTGGAAAAAATTCTGCAGGTGATCTAGTCCCTGATATTGATCTTCCATTGAACGTGAGATATGGAAATAACGTAAGGCCTCGCCAAAGTTGGTATGTCAATAGATATGATGCATTGAAAGAAATAATTGATTACGCAAACACTGTGCTTAAGAAGAATCAATTGGCAGGCACAATCAATCTAGATAATTTGAACTCGGCTGACCCGGAACCTACAGAGGCAAGTGGTGAATGGGACGCATCTGTTGATACATATGCTGATCTAACTTACATAAACACTGCGGAACTTTCAGGAACAGTCAAATATCTTGTCAAAGCTGATGAAACTGCAAATGGTTTTTGGACAATCTACACATGGGATGGCAGTGAATTCAGCAGAACTAAAATTCAAAGTTACAATACATCAAAATATTGGAGCTACACTGATTGGTACGGAACAGATCCAGCAGTGCATGAAATGATCCATAGTGAAAATACTCCTATTGACAAACAGGTCACATTTGAATATGAACTAGATGCTCTAGATCTTGGTGTAGGAAAACATGTGAAGGTAACCAATTCTGATACCGGTGGTTGGAAATTGTACATGAAGACCAGCGATGGATTCACCAATGTCGGTACTGAAAACGGAACAATTCGGTTATCAACCAAGCTTTATGATTATACGCAGGACGGCACCGGATATGCTGGCCCAGATAATTTTGATGATAACTTTTTTGATCAGGAACCTGCTTTGGAAGCTCGTAAAATTTTGACTGCATTGAGAGATGATCTTTTCATAAATGATCTTGCTGTTGAATACAACACATTATTTTTTACAGGATTAAGAAAAGTCCTATCTGAGCAGACACATGTGGATTGGATGTTCAAAACTAGTTTCCTAAATGCTGTCAGTTCGGTGAGAAAGCTAGATCAGAGAAAAACTTATACCACTGGAACAGAAGATTGGATCGAGCAATACATCAACGAAGTCAAACCATTCCATTCGAAGTTACGTGAGTATAAAATAGGATACACAGGCACAGATACGCAAGACGGAATATTTACTGACTTTGATAATCCACCATTCTATGATGCATCAAAAGCAAAAATTAGAAATTTAAACGTCAATTTAGATACCGAAAAACTGACACAGTATCCATGGCAAATGTGGAACGATTATCATAAGAAATATGTCAAGACCATCACTGTAACAAAAGGTGGTTCTGGATATACCACCGCACCGACTGTTAATATTTTAGGAGGAACAGTGGGATCGACTGGACCTTTCCAAATTCTAGGTACAAGCTCGAGTGGTGCAACTTCCGGAAGTTATGGATATTATTATCCATTGTTTACATCACAACAACAGGCAGAAATTTTCGATAGTCAAAATGGCGGATCAGGTGTTGCTCATAGTCACACGTTTGATGAATATTCTGGAACTTTTTATATGCCAAACAGTTCTATGAACCACGCAATCAGCACGAAAAGTGGCTTGTACAAGATGTACACAACTCCTGACACAGATAAAGCTACTGCTAAGGCTACGGTGGTTAATGGCAGTGTGACAAAAATTACTGTAACTAATAAGGGATCTAATTACACAACCACACCTCCGATAGTGTTGACAGGTGGAGCGTCTGACGGATCTACACCAACTGATACAGCAAAAGCTTATGCAAATTTAGAAAATGACCTTGTAAGAGATTTTGATACCACAATTAAATTTGATAGGATATCAAGCACAACAAAAGTAAAGGACTGGACAGTATCAACAGCTTATGCTTATGGAGATCTAATAAGGTTCAACAATGAGTTATATAAAGCAACTTCTGCTTTCACTTCAACAACTGACTTTGATGACAACGTTGGTGATGTGTACAAAATTTACGGTGACGAAGTTGGACTTTCCGCGGCCGACAGAACAAAAGGATTTTACACGCCTGGCACAGGCATGCCTGGAAATGAACTGTCACAATTGATGATAGGAGTGGACTATGGAGGAACCATGGTCACAGGCTTGTTGTTCTCACAAGAAGCAGGTTGGGACAAAGCTGGATGGTTTGACTTTCCTTGGGACAATTATGGAGACTCAAGAGTCAGGGCTTTCAGAGCAGATGGTTCTACTGCCACATATACATTTGACCCTGCACCAGCAAAAACAGAAGCATATCAAGTTTATGTTACAAAAGGTGATAGCACAAGAACACAGCTATCCGATGTGTTTAGAGGAGACGGGTCAACGGCCACATTCACACTTAGCACAACGCCTGACGAAGATGCATTGGTTGAATTCATTCCAATCGACGACGACGGAGTTCTTACACCAGTAGATGATAGAACGCTTGATTCTTTGGTCACTGGCGGATTATTCACAACTGCCTTAGGAGTGGCACCTAGTGACACTATTCTAGAAGGTGATAAATTTTTATCAAGCGATACAAGTTACGCTCCTGAGGAGGCTGTTCCAGGACAGATGTTTGATACATGTGATATTAAGGTATATACAGCTCCAGAATCAGGAGTCCCTTTCATAAGTGAAATCAATCATAGAGTTGATAGTTCTACACAGACATTCAGTATTGGCGGATTCCCAGGCACACTAGGTGCGGTCACTGTGACGGTCGATGGAGTGATTAAAAAATTATTGACGGATTATACAGTTGATGTTACTAATAAAACCATTACTTTAAATGAGGCGCCGGCAAACAATAGTATTGTCAGCACTAAGGTTTTTGCAATATCCGGAGAAAATTATCGCGTACTGGACACTTACATTGGTGACGGAAGCACTCAGGAATTCCTTACATCCACTAGAGGTGAATTTAATTTAGACTCTACAGAATCAGAAATTTTTGTAACAATAAACGGCGTGCCAACTTCGTCATTCACAACATCAACAACCGCAAACACAATTACTATTACATTTGCGGCGCCACCTCCCGCGAATGGATTTATACAAGTTGCTGGTTTCAACAAATCAGCCACAAGCACCAGAAGTTTTGCCGCTGTAAGAAATCAGCCAATTACTTTTGATAGCTCGGTTACAAGATACACACTGACATATCCACCAGGATCGATTGGACCTTTCTCTGGCTTGACCATGATCGAGGTCAACGGAAAAATGTTGCGTGGACCAGATAATACATATTACGTAGGTGATGGAAGCACATATACATTTGGAGTCGCAAGTGGATTGCTAGATGACTCAACAGTAGATCCAGCTAAAACAGTGACGTCCACAGACCAAATCGAGGTATTTGTAAATGGAACACAAAAGACATTGAACACTGATTACACAGTGGACTTGTCAAATCAAAATGTTTTATTCGTTACTGCTCCATTGGCATCTGATGTGATCGCAATATCTACTTTAGTCGATCATCATTATGAAAACAGCGGCACAGATATTATTTTGAAAACTTCTAAAATTACCAGCGATGGATATAGTCTCAGTGACGGAGATGTATTGTCAGTGACAACATTCAATAATGCCCTAGGTATGAAACAGCGACGTGAAGTATTGGAAGGCAGACCTAATGGAGTGTTTAAATTAAGATTCGAAACCTTAAATGATGTTTACACATACGTATTCCTAAATGGGGTCCAATTGATTTCCAACGTAGATTACACTGTTTCGGGTAATACATTAACAATTCTAGGAAAAACAATTGTTCAATCAGATAGAGTTGACGTGATGTACTTTGCACTAGACACAGCGGTTGGGGCCGTTGGTTATAGGATTTTCAAAGACATGTTGAATAGATATTTTTACAAACGCATAGATCAAAACTCTACAACAGAAATTGCTTTGGATTTGAACAAAAGCGATCAAAATATTCAGGTTAAGGACGGGAACAAATTGCCTGATCCTGTTATACGTTACAGTTCAGATGGCTCAACTGTGCAAAGCATAGTGCCAGGAGTAATCTTTGTTGACAAAGAGAGAATAGAATATTTTACTAAATCAGGAGACACATTAGGACAAATTAGGCGTGGTACTCTTGGAACAGGAATTAAGGCCCATAGCTCAGGTGCAGAAGTGGTAGATGCATCTGGCACTCAAACTATACCTTATGCAGACACGGTGCATTCCAACACATTTACTGGTGATGGTAGCACTGTAACGTTTGCACTATCACAGGCTCCGTCATCCGCTAGTGAGTTAGACATATTCATTGGTGGCCAACGATTGTTGCTTACTAGCGAGGACGGTTCTACAATAAATTACTCTGTGGACGGATCTACAACAGCGGTTACTTTGACCTCTGCTCCGGCATCTGGTACACAGGTTAGAATTTTACACAAGAAAGGACAGGTTTGGACAACTCCATTAGATGGTAATCCAGCAGATGGTAAAGGCTTACAGGGATCAAGCACTGCACAGGCAAGATTCATAGCACAACGACCAACAAATGCACCTGAATAAATACACTAGGATGACTGAAGAGACAAAACAAAACAACAATCAAGAAGACAACAAAAAACCACAAGATCAAAGCGGTGTCATGATGACAGGGCATATTAAAATTTTTGATCCCGAAAGTGGCGAGGTTTTAGTTGACAAAAGAAATGCAATACACTATGAAAACATGTCTCAAGGTCTTGCTAATTCATTGGCAAACAAAACGACTGGATTCATACACGAAATGGCGTTTGGAAACGGCGGAACTTCGGTAGATCCAACAGGAGTTATCACTTATCTTACGCCAAACTCCACAGGATCAAACGCGGCATTATATAATCAAACATATTACAAAGTGATTGACGATAACAGTTCGACAAACAAAGACACTACAAGAAACAAGATGGAGGTAAGACACACTGCTGGTAACAAGTACACTGACATTGTTGTGACATGTACATTAGACTATGGTGAACCTACTGGACAAGCGGCATTCGATAACACCACCGATTTCAACGGTGACTTTGTGTTTGATGAGCTAGGCTTGAAAAGTTGGCAAGGAACTGAAAATGGATCAACAAATAAATTATTGACACATGTTATATTTCACCCTGTGCAGAAATCATTAAACAGATTAATACAGATTGATTATACATTAAGAATTCAAAGTTTAACAACATTCACTGAAACAAGTTCAACTGCAATTAGTACATCAAATACAATCAGCGGAACTACTTCAGGCAGTAGCACTGGATACTAAAAATGGCATACACCGTAAGTAAAACAAATTCTTCATCAACACCAAACTCTTACACTGTTCAAGACGGTGTTGTTAACACACAAACGGATTTAAGTTTAATTGGAAAAGGATATGCAGGTTATGGTGAGCTGATAGGTGAAAACTTTCTAAAACTACTTGAAAATTTTTCTAATTCAGATGCACCAAGCAAACCAATATCAGGCCAATTGTGGTACGACAGCACTAACAACAGATTGAAAGTTTACTCAGGATCGGCTTTTGTACCAGCTGGTGGTAATGTTCCTTATCAATCTAATGCACCAACTGCGATTGCACAAGGTGATTTATGGATAGATTCTGACACAGGACAATTATATTTTTACAACGGTACGCAAAGTATATTGGTTGGTCCTCCTAGTGCAACAGGTACGACTAGTGGATTTACTTTTGATTCCATCTTAGATTCTAGTGACACTACACAAAATATAACAAAATTATTCAATGATGGCACATTAGTTGCCATTGTGTCTGAAGATAGTTTTACACCGAAGACTAGCATTAGTGGTTTCTCGACAATCACCAAAGGTATTACTTTATCATCAGCTATATCTGATGCTAAGTTTGCAGGTACATCAACAGATTCTGATGCTTTAGGTGGAGTTGCCGCAACAAATTATCTAAGAGCCAATGCCAATGACACAACGTCTGGCACTTTGTCAGTTGCCAATGATGGAGGCGTAATCATAGGAGCTGACAGTGATTTATCTATTACTGTGGATAGTGATGGTGCCATTATTGCGAACAGCACATCAAACGGTGACATCACATTCAAGGTCAACGACGGAGGATCTACTACGACTGTAATGACCATCGATGGTTCGTCTTCTAGAGTGGGTATAGGCACAACAACACCTTCCTCTGCACTTGAAGTAAACGGAACAATTACAGCCACAAACATCACAGCATCTGCCACTGGAGACGTTACAGGAAATCTCACAAGTACAGGAGCTAACACAATGGGGACGTTGACTATGGGTGGTACTTTAACAACTAAAACCATTCTACCTGACACTGACGCATCGTTTGATATTGGTAGCACTAGTAAAGGCTATAACACTGTTCATGCAAAAGCGACATCAGCACAATACGCTGACTTGGCAGAGATCTATGAATCAGATGAAGAATATGAGGTTGGCACGGTTGTTGTATTTGGTGGTTCGAAAGAAATTACAATATCAACATGGGGAAATGATTCTGCGGTGGCTGGTGTCATAAGTGAAAATCCAGCATACTTAATGAACAGCACGGCCAAAGGATTGCCAGTTGCTCTTACAGGAAAAGTCAAATGTAAAGTGGTAGGTAACATAAACAAAGGTGACATGTTAAGCACAAGTTCCGATCATAAGGGAGTGGCTAAGAAAACGCATGATCCACAAGTCGGAGAAGTTATAGGAAAAGCATTAGAAGAATATGATTCCGACGAAATAGGCACAATTAATATAGTAGTGGGAAGGTGCTAAATATAGCATATGGCGTACACAATCAATAAAACAGACGGAACAGTTATAGCTACAATCACCGATGGTACTACAGATACCTCAACAAGCTTAACGTTATTTGGTAAAAGCTTTTCAGGATTTGGCGAACTGTTAAATGAAAATTTAGTTAAACTTTTAGAAAATTCAGCAGGCACATCTGCACCAACGGCACCTCTTAAAGGTGAAATATGGTTTGATGCATCAACTAATCAATTGAAAGTATATGATGGATCTAATTTCAAACCCTCAGGTGGAGCTAAATCATCTGCAACAGCTCCTACAAGCCCATCAGTTGGAGATTTATGGATTGACACAGATGACGATCAATTGTTTGTTTATTCAGGCAATACACGTTCACACCAAACAAACTCAGGATGGGAACTAGTTGGACCAGCATTTACAGCTGGACAAACACAATCAGGATTTGTAATTGAAACAATAGCTAGTGCAGGAGGTAATAAAGTTGTTGCGTCGATGTTTGCAGGCTTGGAAAGAGTTTGTATTTTGTCAAAAGAAACTTTTACACCATCAGCTACTATAACTGGTTTTGCCGAAATAAAAGCAGGACTGACTTTGAATTCAACTTTGGGAGCCGTGTTCGATGGTACAAACACACAGGCCAATACACTCAACACAGCTGACACTACAAATGCCGCAAGTCCAGCATCGGCTCTACAGGGTGGCGGAAACTTTATGCGTACCAACAAAGCGAGTACAACTACCGGAGCAATCACCATAGACACTGACACAGGATTGATTTTAGGTGATGATGGAGAATTGACCGTAACGGTTTCAAGCAACGATGTGACAATAGCACAGACGTCTCAAGATAAAGATCTTAAATTTACAGTTAACGACAACGGCACAACAAATACTATCATGACGCTGGATGGTTCTGAAACTGCAATCAATATTACAGGTAACGTTAACATCACAGGACAACTCAATGTAAGTGGTGAATACAATGCCACGTCATCAAATATAAACACATATGATGACGCTTTCATAAAATTAAACAACGGCAACAGTGAAACAGATTCAGGTATGATCATAGAAACAAGCGACACTGACGATGCAAGATTATTTTATGATGTGTCAGAAAATCACTTTGTTGCAGGACAAGGTGCTTCATATTCTCAAATTATACGAGCGGCAGATACTACAGACGACGGTGCCGCTAATCACTCAACAACATTAAAATCATCTTCTGCAGGTGGTTTGACTTTGGATTCATTGACAATGAACGCAGTAGGATCAATTACAGAAGGTGATACAACAAATAAAACTGTGCCAACTGTTGGTGCCGTGGTTACGTTTGGTGACTTATGGGGCGGTTCAGCAAAAACTGTTTCAACTTCAGATCCAAGTGGCGGTAACGACGGAGACTTCTGGTTCAAATACGCATAGGAGAACTGGATGCCAACTCTAACACACAGCTTTAACTTTACAGGAACACTTCAAGAAGTAGAGATACCAGCTGGTGCTAACTCGATAGATGTTTATCTTTGGGGAGGCGCTGGTGGAGGAGGCGGTAATGATGCTCGAGGAGGAGGATCAGGAGCCGCTGGTAATCACATCAAACACACAGGATATGATATCTCAAGCAACAGAGGTCAAACTTTACAAATCGCAGTAGGCGGTGGTGGAGCTGGAGGATCATCTGGTGGTGGTGCTCCTGGCGGAGTAAATGGCAAAAGTGTCACAGGGCATTCTGGTGGCACTGGTGGTAGTTCAGGACCAAGGCCATATTCAGGTGCTGGAGGCGGTGGCGGAGGTGCCACAGTTCTAAAAATCAATGGTTCAGCAGTAATGGTAGCCGGCGGCGGCGGAGGCGGCGGCGGAGGTGGCCAATTCTCAGGCGGCGGTGCAGGCGTAAACACAAATTCGGCAACATCAAGGACTCCAGGCACTCTCGGAGAGAACGGTGCTGGTCACTCTGGCGACGGAGGTGGCGGTGGTGCTGGTGGCGGAGGAAATGATGGCGGTACTGGAGGCTCAGGAGGATCAGGAGACCGTGGCGGTACTGGAGGAAGGTCAGGATCAAATCTTGCCCAATCAGGTGTCACAACAGACAGCACTGGGTCAGGACAGACACCAGGAGGCACAGGTGAATCTTTTTATTCGACTGGAGTTGCAGTTGGAGGAAACAACTCTTCACCAGGAGGTGACGGAAAAGCTGTTGTGGTGTTTAATATAGGGGTTCAGGCTTTTGCCAAAATAAGTGGTGCATTTAGAAATGTTACAAATATACACACTAAAATAGCTGGAGTGTGGAGAGAAGTTGTAGCTGGATATGTTAAAGTTTCAGGCACTTGGAGACCTTTGTTCAATAAGGACGTTACATTTACATCAACAGCGGCAGGCTTTGGTGATTCGAGTGGTGGTTCTACATCAGGAGCATCTGGCAGTGGTGGCGGAGGATGTTTTATAGCCGGAACATTAGTCACAATGGCGGATGGTACGTACAAGCCTGTTGAACAAGTTGACATAGGTGATATTGTATCTGTAGGCGGTAAGGTATTTGCCACAGGAAAATTCCTAATTGACAATTTATATGATTACAATGGTATACAAGTTTCTGGCACACACATGGTTAAAGAAGACGGTGCATGGACAAGAGTTGAAGATAGCAGGCTGGGATTCTCATTAGGCACTGATGAAAAAATTGTTTATGTGTTTGGATCAGAAAACAGAAGAATTATTATCAACAACACTGAGTTCACTGACTACTTTGAACTTAGTGAACAACAAGAATTAGTTAACCACGGCGAAGACTTTTTTAGTAATTGGCAAGATCATGATAGACAAATCCATGATAAAAATGTTAATATACTAAATGCTTGATAAATCATTTTACGTAGGACAGCAAGGCGAATGCTTTAGACAGTTGGACAAGCATTGGGCGAATATAAAACACGAATTCATTACACAGCCAGATAAGGTTTTTTTGGATCCTGAGGATTTTTCCGATAGTGTGAGAGGTTTACCAGACGACTTTGATGATAAATCTGGTGACTATGTGCATGGACAGTGGAAGGCATTAGGAATACAGTCGGGTGATCATGAGGGACAAAAATACAATGACTATCCGATACTTTATAGTATACTTAGAAAGTTTCCATACAAAACAAATGTTGCTATTATGACTGTTGGCCCAAACACAAAAATTGGTAATCATACAGATAACGAAGGTGGATGGCGTTATCAAATGTGTTTAGATGACGGTGGTGGTACTGATAGTGGCATGTATGTTATGGATCCAATTACCAAAAAACAAAATTTGTACACATGGAAAACAGGCGAAGCGTATGTATTTCGGCCAGATATTCAACTGCACAATGGATTCAACAACAATCCAGGTGAGAGGACAACATTACTAATTGACTTTTTCAAAGAATCAGAGTACACTAAAGAGAAGTTCGAAAAATATTTCGAAAATTATTCAAAATGTTTCGAAGGCTTGGAAAATTTAGTGGATATCTATGAGTCAAGAAAGACAAAAAAATAATATCTTTATTACCGGTCATACTAGAGGCATAGGTAAAGCTATATTTGATCATTTTCAACAAAAAAATTGGCGTTGTGAAGGCATAAGCACATCTTCTGGATTTGATGTAGAGAAAGATTTTGACCATATAATAGAAATGATGCACAGCTTTGACCATATTGTGCTGAACGCCTACAAGCAGGATAATCAATTATGTATGTTAAAGAAGATGATCGATTTATATAAAACACACAATAAAAAAATTGCTGTGATTACAAGCACCTCAGGTACGCCTGCAGGCCTAGACAGCAGTTTCAAGGAGCAAGAGTACAATTGGTATTGTAAAAATAAGAAAGCATTAATCGAATATATCGAAAAGGCGCAACAAGATCTTTATTATGACCCAATACAAATATTTGATATTTGTCCTGACACAGTCAAAACAGACATGAGTGAAGGATTGTGGGAAGAATTTCCAAAACTCGACGCCAGCGATGTTGCTGATTGTGTTGATATGTGTTTCACAAAACCATATAACGTAAATAAAATTGTTATTCAGAAATATGAAAAGTAGATTATGGAATCGAAGTAAGGACTATGATACCCTTGTACGTTGGTGGCAACAGTGGGAGTTTGGCGTGGTGCCAGAAGAATGCCTGCCACCTGATGGTGTTATAGTGGAGCATGAAGGAAAACCCGTGTGTGCGGGAGGACTTTACATAGGATTAGGTACACAATTTGCATTTATGGAATGGATAGTGACTGATAAACAGGCAGATAGTAAAATTGTGCATAAAGCATTGAGATTGTGCATCGACGATATCATGCAACTAGCAGAAAAAATGAACTGTAAATTGGTATACACAGCCACAAAAGAGCCAGGACTCCAAAAAAGATATCAAAAGTTTCACAAAATGATACTTGCAGAAAGTGATGTTAAGACTTTTTTACGCGATTTGGATGGCAAATATTCGAATGATTTGACATGGATATCTGACGATGAGCAGATTGAAATGCATAATAAATAAGCATAAGGAGTACATTTAAATGGCAACAAAACAAGAAGTAGCAGACTACATCAACGACAACTATTCCAAGGTATGGACAGCCGAAGAAGAGGCAAAAATAGATCAGATGCTGAATCCTGAGAACGCAGAAATACTGATCAAGCTTGTTGGAGATGTCAGTTTCTTGGTTGAGGTTAGGGATAACAAATCTAACAACTAGGACATATGGCTTACAAATTAAACAACACATTTGGAACACTCTTGGTCACACTTGCAGATGGGACCATTGATACAGCAACAACAGATCTTACTCTAATTGGAAAAGGATATGCTGGATTTGGAGAAAAACTGAATGAAAACTTTATTAAGTTATTAGAAAATTTCAATAACACATCCGCTCCTTCGAATAAAATTACAGGTCAACTTTGGTTTGACCAAACAAACAAACAATTGAATGTTTACACAGGAACTAAATTCAAACCTGTTGGATCCACAACAAATTCAACTAGCCAACCAGCAAATGCTGTGGCAGGTGATATGTGGTTTGACACAACTAATACCCAATTATATGTGTATTCAGGCACATCTTGGATACTAATTGGACCAACAACCGTTGCTGGATCTGGTGTTACTGTGTTTACTCCTGAAGTTGTTCAAGACAACACTGGTGTAAACAGATCCATATTGAAAATGGTGGTTAATGATGCCGTGGTAGGTATTGTATCTAACATAGCATTTACTCCGAGCTCGACAGAAACAAACGGGGCGGCACTGATAACAGCTGGTTTCAGCACAGTCGCTCAAGGTATACAACTATCAAGCACTGTTGCATCCGCAAAATTTAGAGGCACTGCAACAGATTCAGACGCACTAGGTGGCACTGCCGCGGCAAACTATCTAGTTTCAAACGCAAATGATACCACTACAGGAACATTATCAATACAAAATGATTCTCCATTAATTCTTGGCGCTGGAGGTGATGTCACAATGAGCTTGAGCAGTGACGATTTTACTATTGCTCAAACAACATTGAACAAAGACATAATTTTCACAGTCAATGATGGTGGTGCTACAACTGAAGCATTGAGAATAAGTGGATCAACCGGAAGAATTGAAAACTTAAGGGTAGGAAACCTAACAGTTGACGGCACAAATACAATTATGAATACCACAACACTATCTGTTGAGGACAACATAATTGAACTGAATAGAAATATATCAAGTAATAGCGGCATGCCAAGTTTCACAGGGCTAAAAGTTAATCGAGGAGAAACTTCTTCAGCTACAGAACAAAATTTATATTGGGTTTGGGATGAAACTTTTGCAGATGATGGAACAACAATATTTGGAAATGCCGGCGGTGCATGGACGGCATTTAAGGCGTCAGAAACAGACACAGAATTAGAAGCGCCAACATTGGTTGATCTACGTGCAAATATTGTCCACGCCACATCAACTTCGGCTCAATACGCGGATTTGGCAGAAAGATACGCCAGTGATATGCCTTTAGAAATAGGTGAAGTAGTAATGCTTGGCGGATCAGAGGAAGTGACCAGATGCGATACTGACAAGTGCGAAGATGTGTTTGGAGTGGTCTCACAATCTCCTGCATTTTTGATGAATGCACAGGCAGGGAATAATGATAGCCATCCCATGATTGCACTTAAAGGGCGTGTAATGGTCAAAATAACAGGATCGGGCAAAGCAGGAGATCGAATTGTTTCTGCAGGTGGCGGCGAGGCTAGAGTAGCAGAAAAATCGGAATGTAACACGTTTAATATAATAGGACGCTTAATCAAGGATAAATATAATAACACAACAGAATTAACAGAATGTGTAATAGGAGTAAAATAACATGGCATATGTAGCAGGTGATACAATAACAGCGGCACAATACAATATATTTGTAAACAATTCATCAAGTCCGTTTGGATACAACCATTTCGCAGGCACTGGATCAGGAAACTATGGTCTTGGTCAAACACATATAGGTACAGTTGATGCTGAATCGACTACAATTACTGCCGCTCAATTTAATACTTTATTAACTGCAATAGATAATATTGCAAATCACACAAATGACACTATGACTGCTAGAACAGCGGTAGCCGCTGGAGATACAATAGCAATCAAATCAAACTTAGAAGCAGATCTTGCCACATTGGCCGCGTCTGTAAACAGTGGTTCTCCAAATGCAACAGCAATTGGCTCTAACCAAGTAGGACAATCAACTAATTCAAGCACGTTCAATGATACATCCACGATAGAGAGATCTGTCACATTTGCATCAGCAGATACCATGAGACATTTTTTCAACGCAGGTGGAAAAATAAGATGTGTTATGTCAGCTGAAGGATCTGTTGATGGAGACAAGGATACAGTTTTCACAGATTTATCAAATGCAATTGGAAATTTGGACATAGCGGCAGAAGCAACAACAAGGTCTGGATCAGGCGAAACTTTGACAACCAATGGACTAGCCAATGGTTTTAGAGATCTAGGAACTGGTTACACAGTTTTACTTAAACTTACATCAGACAACTCAGGCTACACTTCAAACACGGCGGAGATATCTGCCAAGTTGAACGCGGCAATAGGAACAGGAGTCACTTTGACTGTGAAACAAGTTTGCGTAGACGGAGGCAGTGACACTACATTCACAGCAGGTAACACATCAGGTGTTGCGGCTAATCCCAATGAAGCACCAACTATGAGGTTAACACTCACAGAACTAAATCCTACAGACGCACAAGGATTGGCATCCGCTATACAAGTAGACTCAAACGCTGAAGTAAGCAACTCAGCCACTAGTTAAATTTTTCACCGGTTGGCATATTGCCATAATTACTTTATAATTGTGGTATGGATATTGGCGAACTAAAAAAACAATCGGATCTATCGTATAGTGTTGCATTAGCAAAACGTAATGCTTTGGAAAAATGCAACGCACGACAGGTGTTAGTTTACAATGAACACATTTTCCGAGCTGACCCAGCAACAATAAATTTAGTAAAGAATCTAATAGACCAAGTGGATTCTACTATCTATATTTTAGACGCTAACAATAATCCTGTTGAAATTGATAAGCCAAAGCAATTTCTACAAGTATTAATACAAAGAAATCAGGAGAGCCTAAGTTCATATCACCAGATGTTTAAAACATTTGCTAAGAAAGGTGATTAATGAGCAAAGGCATAGTTTTATTTTGTTTTGATACCGAGGAGACAGATTATCATAGAACACTGGAACATTGTGTTCAATGCATCAAAGCAAATCTGAAATTGGAAATCACAGTTGTTACTAATTTTACAACATATAAAAAAATGAAGCCTTTAGGGTTTATAAATTATAAGTTTATTGAACCTGAATTGGGCAACACAAAATTAGGAAAGCCATGGAACAATGTTGATAGGCATATGGCCTATGAGTTATCTCCTTACGACACAACATTGGTAATGGACATAGATTATTTTTGTTATACAAATAATTTATTGCAATTCATGGATACAAAATATGATTTTCTGGTTCCGAGTGAGGCGCATGACCTAACAGACAGGAACACCTTTGATCAAAGACGTTGGTCAATGATACCAATGGTCTGGGCCACAGTTTTTATATTCAAAAAAAATAAAAAAGTTAAACAATTTTTTAATATGTTGAAGTATGTAAAACAAAATTATTCATATTTTAACGAGCTCTATAGGATTTTCAGTAAAAATTTTCGTAATGATTATGCTTTTGCCATAGCGTTACAGCAAATAAATGGTTTCATGGATTATGAAAAGTTGCCTATAAGATTGTCTACACTGCCACCTGATTGTAAAGTTATTTCCTGTGACAGTGATGGGATAGGTTGGACATGGGACGATCAAATAAACTTCACCACAAATCAAGATGTACACATTTTGAATAAGGATATTACGTATGGATAAAGGTTTTTTATGGTTCGCTCAAAATAATGCTCAGGTGGATTATGTAGAATTATCCATTAAGTTAGCCAAAAGTATTAAAAAATATAACAAGCAAAACAATATTTGTGTTGTTACAGACAAAAAAAGCAAGTTCAAAAACAAGTATGTTGACATTGTAAGGGTGCTAGAGAATGATGATAGTGCTGAACATGAAATAAAATGGGGAAATGAACATAAAGCTTTCAGTGTTACTCCTTTTAAACACACAATAAAATTAGAGGCCGACATGCTATGGACCACAAACACCGATTGGTGGTGGTATCATCTATGGCAACACGACCTCGTGTTTAGTGTAGACTGCTTCAATTATCGCGACGAAATTATTAAAAAAAGTATTTACAGAGAACTATTTGTTAGAAATCAATTACCAAACATATACAACGGACTTATGTATTTTCGTAAAAGTGCATACGCACAAAAATTCTTTGAATTAGCAAAGTGGATAACGAAAAATTGGACACAGGTCAAAAAAAATTGTCTTATAAATTGTCACGACAAATATCCAAGCACAGATGTTGTGTTTGCATTAGCGTATAGGATGATTGATCCCACTCAAAGCAAACTGATTGATCTAGATTGGTTTAAATTTTTGCATCACAAGCCAGCAATCAATTCACTTGCAGGAGTGGCAGACCAGGATCAATATCTATACACCAACAGATCGGAAGAAAAATTTTATCTTGGCGAACGCAGAGTATCACGTGTGTGGCA
>MDSY01111177.1_pt1 | contig 29063 bp, 25 predicted proteins | sample 811131 | NCBI WGS metagenome assembly MDSY01 (sample SAMN05326643, study PRJNA326480) | marine metagenome | isolation source: seawater | place: Atlantic Ocean: South West | collected 2010
ATTTATTACCCACAACGTCCGCCACGCCCTTGCAGTTGGAGATCGCTTTACTGTGTTAAACCGTGGCCAAACTCATGGTACGGCCATGCGTGGCGACATAACTCCAGAGGATCTTCAAAACCTCATGGCTGGTGGTCAAGAATTGGCTACACTCGAAGGTTCTCTAGGTGGAACAGTCTAATATGGGGGGGTTTAAATGAATAAATTACGTCTGAAATCATTGGAATTGAGGCATCCGTTTTTTATACAACTTTGGCGTCGAGTTCTACTCGTGATATTACTTATTTCTTGGTCGGTTATAGAAGGCTTAATGGACAACCAAGTTTGGGCCTTATTGATAGGTAGCATAAGTATTTATTCAATTTACGTTTTCTTCTTTGACTTCAATTTACCTAAAGATATGGCGACAGAAAAAAAAGATTTGTGATCAAATACTGCTCACATACATAAATATGTTGATAATAATTAATATAGAGTTTTGATCCGTTGCTTATGGCTTTTTATAATTAAAATATAATATTAGCACTAGTTAGTTACAATTAAATATACGAACTAAAATACGGAATGAAGGATATCAAAAGGAATGGCAGTCACATTAAAAGATGTCGCCGAATTGGCAGGCGTTTCTAGCTCTGCTGTATCGCGAACTTTTACTGAAGGAGCTTCGGTTTCTGAGAAAGTGCGGCTTAAGGTAATGGAGGCCTCGGCTGTATTAGGATACAGTCCTAATGCTCTTGCCTCTTCACTCACAACTGGTCGCACCAAGCTGATTGGCGTAGTGTCTGACAACTTCCATAATCCTATTTTTCTAGAAGTTTTCGATATGATCACTAAAGGCCTGCAGGAGCGTGGTCTAAGGCCTTTGTTAGTCAATCTCTCTGATGAGGTGGATCCTGCCAATTCTGTGCGTATGCTGCGGCAATATTCGGTGGATGGGGTGATTGTTGCCTCTTCGACTCTGCCAGTGAGTTTTGCAGAGGCCTTTCAAAGCGCTGGCGTGCCGGTTGTACATCTTTTTGGCCGCCACTCCGTGCAACCAAAAGTACATACAGTAGGCATCGACAATTTTGCAGCGGGGCAAATGGCCGCGCAAACTTTAATTGCTCGTGATTATGACACGATTGGCTTCATGGGTGGCCCCGAAACCGCCACTTCAACCCAAGATCGGTATGCCGGTTTTTTGTCGGAATTGCGTGCGCATCCGAATGTTGCCCATAGAGTGACCTATGCCAAAGCCTATTCATTTGCAGCGGGACGTGCGGAAATGTTGCGGTTGATCGCGGCGGGTCCTGCGCAAGCCTATTTCTGCGGGGATGACGTCTTGTCCATCGGGGCGCTGTCAGCGGCTGAAACCGCAGGGCTATCAGTCCCAAATCAGATCGGGTTTATTGGGCTCAATGATATGGAAATGGCGCAATGGGAGAACATCAATCTGACAACCATTCATAACCCCATCAAGCAAGTGGTAGCCAGTTCGGTCGAATTGGTGGTAGCGATGCTTTTGGATCCAACTCAACGCCCGAAAGCGGTGCTGTTTCCCAGTATTGTTGTAGAGCGGGGCACATTGCGCCCGCTCCACAGTTAAATTTTTATTTAAACATCGGAGGACGAGCATCAAGCCACGCCCCGTCTTGATTGCCCGATTGCGCAACGGCAAACACAGCCGCCATTGAGCGCAAGCCATCTTCAGCCCGTGGATAAAGATCAGCAGCCGGATCAATGGCGCGGCCCTCGTTGCGGGCATGAATAGCTTCGGCCAAATCAGTGTAGATATTAGCAAAGGCCAAAGGCATCCCCTCAGAATGACCAATGGTCACCCGTGTAGTTCGATCCGCTTCTGGTGACAGATTGGCCTCACCGCGTTCAATGATCTGCAACCGCTCACCCAATGCCATGTAAAAAAGCTGGTCGGGTTGTTCTTGCGACCACCGCAACCCACCTTTTTCGCCGAAAACTTGGATGCCCAAGCCGTGCTGACGACCGATGGCGATGGAAGAGGTCCACAAACGCCCCACAGCGCCCCCATCCATGCGGAAGTTTACCATTGCGTCATCTTCCAACTCTCGCACGCCAATACAAGAGACGGTATCGGCACTCAACTTGGTGACCTCCTGACCTGTCACGAATGAGGCCATATGCAGCGCATGAATACCACAATCAGCAAATTGAGCCGAGACACCCGCTTGCGCCGGGTCATACCGCCACCGCACCCGCGGATTGTCTGCATCAGCGGCATCGGCATGGTGTCCATGAGCAAATTCAGCATTGACCAAGCGGACCTTGCCAATATCGCCACGCGCAACCATGGCCTTCATGTGGCGTACAAGTGAATATCCAGAATAACCGTAGTTTACGGCACAAATTTTACCTGTGGCGCGGGAGACTTTTACAATCTCTTCGCCTTCTTTGATGGTCATCGTCATGGGCTTTTCGCACAGAACGTGAAATCCACCTTCCAAAAACGCTTTGGTAATCTCAAAGTGCGTGGAGTTGGGCGTGGCCACTGTGACCAGATCAACAGGGTTGGCCTGCCCCTTTTCTCCCGCAAGCATATCTTGCCAGCTGCCATAGGCCCGATCTTCCAAGCCGAAGCTCTGACCATATAGTATGCCTTCTTCAGGCCGGTGATCCAAAGCACCGGCTGTGAATTCAAACAAACCGTCTAGGCCTGCGCCCAGACGGTGCGCGGGCCCAATTTGACTACCGTCACCGCCGCCAATCATGCCCCATTTTAATTTTGTCATATGCTGTATTCCTTAAAAGCCGATGGATTGAAGATAGGTGCGGTTGAGTTTTGCATCATCCACAGGGGAGGTGTCACCGGACGGATCGCAATCTTGTTCTACAGTGCACCAGCCGTCAAAACCAGAGTCCAACAACAGCTGACGCACCGCGGGGAAATCTACATCACCGTCGCCAAGGTTGCAGAAAATACCCTGGCCACAGGCATCATAAAAGCCGGTACGGTTGGCGATTGCATTAGCTTTAACTTTTGGGTTTATATCTTTAAAGTGCAGATAATTAATACGAGACATGTGTTTTTTCATGAAGGCCACGGGATCAAAGCCTGCGTAAGAATGGTGGCCCGTGTCAAAGCAAATTCCAAGGATATTTTCATCCACTTCACTTAACAAACGCTCCAACTCGGGCTCAAAGTCGATGAATCCAGCAGCATGAGCGTGAATGCCAACGGAAAGACCGTATTCTTCAGCGCCCATTTTAGCGATGGTGGCGATACGGTCGCGAAAAGTAGTCCATTCAGCCGTGTCCATTTGTTCGGCTTCTGCGGCACGTCCTGCAGTCGGCGCGCGACGTGGAGAGATGCTGTCGATGATAACAAGCCGTGTTGCCCCATGGGCTGCAAGGGCTTTGCAGGTACGGATTGAACCATCTAGCACATCATCCCAAGCATCCGGATCATGAAATGCACGGAAAATAACGCCACCGATCAGCTCTTGGTTAAATTCGGAGAGGGCCTCGGCCAAAATGGTGGGCTCTTCTGGCATATACCCGACAGGACCCAACTCAATACCGGTGAATCCGGCTCCAGCATTTTCCTTAAGCACCCGCTGCCAATCTGGATTGCGGGCATCATCTGCGAATTCTACACCCCAAGAACAGGGCGCATTACCAATTTTAATCATCTCATAGCCTCATTGTTTTAATAGTCTGCGACGGTTACCCAGGTCTGCTTGGTGCTGGAGTCGAGGGCAGCGGTCACAATGCGATTCACTTCCATACCTTCTTCGAATGAAGGCCATATCGTGCGTTTTTCAGCGATTGCCATAAGAAAATCTTTGGCTTCAATTATGATCTGGTCTTGATAGCCCGTGCCATGGCCGGGACCTTGGCAAAACGGCAGATAATCAGGATGAGCAGGGCCTGTGAGTATTTTGCGGAACCCACGTTCCTCCTCTGGGCCTTCGGTTGTGTAAAGCCAAAGCGCGTTTTGGTCTTCTTGGTCAAAACGGATTTGGCCCTTTGTACCATGAATTTCATAGGCATAGCCCATTTTTCTGCCCGTCGCGACACGACTGAAAAACATATGTCCCTGTGCGCCACTTTCAAAACGGCACATCATTTGGGCTTGGTCATCATTGGTGACAGTTTCGCCGTCTCGCACCTTATGTACGGTTTCGACTGAGGCACTTAGGCTCTCAATAGGGCCCATTAAGGCGCGGGCCGCGTTGATCATATGAGGCGCTAGGTCGCCCATCGTCCCATTTGCTGCGCCCTGCGTACGCCAGCCACCAATTGCAGGATCGGCAAAAAAATCTTCGGTCATTTCACCGCGAAACCATGTGACCTCGCCAATACGACCTTCAGCAAGGAACTTACGAATCTGTTGTGAGGCAGGCGTGCGAATGTAGTTGAACCCAACCATATTGGCTACACCAGAGGCTTTGGCTGCTGCTACCATAGAGCGACTTTGTTCGAGCGATGTGCCCAACGGTTTTTCACATAAGACCGGCTTCCCAGCCGCAAGCGCGGCAAGGGCGATATCATGATGGGTGACCTGTGGGGAGGCGATTACAATGGCGTGAACATCTGGATCAGCAACCATATCGTGCCAATCGGCTGTAGCTTTTTTAAACCCATATGCTTTTCGATAGTTTTCCGCGCTCTCAGGCGTGCTGGAGCATATTGTCACCAATATAGGCCGCAGTGCCGTGTCAAATACACTGGCCACAGATGCAAAGGCGACGGAATGCGCCTTGCCCATATAGCCACCACCAATAACCCCAATTCCAATATCACTCATATCACAACTTTCCAAGTTATTTGCAACCGGTTGCAATCACCTGATATCGTGGGGCTGTGGCCATCGTCAATACTCTATATTGGAAGGGTGATGGCATCCTACGGCTGGTGGTTTTGATTTACCATATCATCAGGAATATATGGCCTCAGATGGAATTAAGGCCATATATAATAGTTTCAGCGGGTATTTTCAGTCAAACGATGACGCACGTAGGTTTGCACCGAGTCAATCATCGGATCCATATGGGGATCTTCAAAGAAGTGACCTGCGCCTTCTACTTCTTGGTGGGTGACGGTGATGCCTTTTTGCTCATGCAGTTTGTTGACCAACGTCACCGTATCCGCAGGCGGCGCTACGCGGTCGGACAGACCATTGATCATAAGGCCGGATGCCGGGCAGGGCGCTAGGAAACTGAAGTCATACATATTAGCCGGAGGGCTGACACTTATAAAACCCGTAATCTCAGGGCGGCGCATCAGCAGCTGCATGCCAATCCAAGCCCCAAAACTGAAGCCCGCAACCCAGCAATGTTTTGCGTTGGTGTTCATCGATTGTAGGTAGTCCAAGGCGGAGGCCGCATCGCTCAGCTCGCCAATACCCAAATCATATTCACCCTGTGATCGGCCAACACCTCTAAAGTTAAACCGCAGAACTGTGAAGCCCATGTTATAAAAAGCATAGTGCAAATTATACACGACTTTGTTGTTCATGGTGCCGCCAAATTGTGGATGCGGGTGCAGCACAATCGCGATAGGGGCGTCTTTGGTCTTTTGAGGGTGGTAACGGCCTTCGAGGCGGCCCTCTGGGCCAGGGAATATCACTTCGGGCATATTGTTCCTTTGGTGTGTTTAGGGCGCATGCTTAGCTTGACCTTGGACAAGTGGCAGCTTAGAACCATTCTAATCTATTTGCGGCGCGCCGCTGTAAGGAGTGGGTTACGCACCCGACGCGCGTAGGTCAATAAATTTGAGCGAAATGGGCCTGAGATGCCGCATGAAAGTGTGAATTAGCATGAAACTTTCTACAAAAGGTCGTTATGGAATGGTTGCTTTGGCAGATTTGGCATTTTTGGCGCCTACGGAATTGGCCTCACTAACAGATATTGCCCGGCGTCAGAACATATCTTTGCCCTACCTTGAACAACTTTTTGTTAAACTACGCCGTGCCAAACTGGTCGAATCCGTCCGGGGCCCGAATGGCGGCTACCGATTGGCACGACTGGCCCATGATATACGGGTGGTGGATATTCTTGAAGCTGTAGACGAAACAGTGGATGCATTGCAAAAAGGCGCCGGGGCCTCTGGCGGCGTGTCAGGAAGCAGGGCGCAAAGCGTGACCAACCGCCTATGGGAAGGTCTAAGCGCACAGGTTTATGTGTATCTGCATCAGACACGCTTGTCGGACGTGGTGTCCAACACCCTATCGCCTTGTCCTGCAGTGCCGAACCTTTTTGAGGTGGTCGACGAATGAACCAACGCATTTACCTTGATCACAATGCTACAACACCGCTGCGCGCCGAAGCCCGTGCGGCGATGCTTGCGGCGATGGATGTGGTGGGTAACCCTTCCTCGGTGCATTTAGAGGGGCGCGGTGCCAAGGCTATCGTGGAGCGTGCGCGTAGCCAGATTTCACAGGCTTTTGGCGTGGGTGCCCATGATATAGTATTTACCAGCAGCGCCACAGAGGCTGCAGCTTTGGCTCTCAAAGATCGCGGATTTCACGCGGGCGATGTAGAGCATGACGCGATTGCTGCTTGGGTGCGTCCTGATTTGGCGGTTATTGCGGGCCGCATTGTGGTGATAGATGCTGCCACAACTGCCCTACAGTTGGCTAATTCTGAAACTGGGATTGTACAGGATGTGCCGCAGGGGGTGGGGTTTTGTGATATGACTCAAGCTTTTGGTAAGCTGGCCACTTCTTTTGCTTGGAGCGGCGCCGACATGGCCTGCGCATCAGCCCATAAGCTGGGAGGCCCAAAAGGTGTTGGCTGTTTGCTGATGAAGCCAGGCCAAGAGATCATGGCGCAAATCCAGGGGGGCGGCCAAGAAACGGGGCGGCGCGCGGGGACTGAAAATGTTATCGGCATCGCCGGATTTGGAGCCGCTGCCGAAGCTGCTGCTCGTGATTTGACCGATGGTAAATGGGCCCAAATTGAGAAACTTAGAAATATTCTAGAGAAGGTACTGGAAGCCAGCGGAAAACATCTTATTTTAGTTGGGATTGGATCGACGCGCCTGCCCAACACAAGCTGCTTTGCAGCTCCAGGCTGGAAAGGTGAGACCCAAGTCATGCAAATGGACTTGGCAGGATTTGCAGTTTCAGCGGGTTCTGCGTGCTCGTCGGGTAAAGTAAAAGCCAGCCGCGTGTTACGTGCGATGGGGTATGATGACGATGTGGCCAGCTGCGCGATACGAGTATCGCTTGGCTTGGAGACTACAGAAGATGAAGTAGAACAGTTTGCCACGGCATGGTTAGCTGCTTATGAAAGATTTTTGGCGCGCAAAGCGGTCAGATAGGGAATATGATGGCGATGGATAACGTTCAGGTCAAAGATGGTGTCGATGCGGAAACCGTTGAAGCGGTTAAAGCTCTGTCAGGAGCTTATAAGTACGGATGGAATACTGAGATTGAAATGGAATATGCGCCGAAAGGCCTGTCCGAAGATATTGTGCGGTTGATCTCATCAAAGAATGAAGAGCCTGAGTGGATGCTTGATTGGCGTCTGGACGCTTATCGTCGTTGGTTGAAATTGACCGAACCTGATTGGGCGATGGTCGATTACCCTAAGATTGATTTTCAAGATCAATATTACTATGCACGTCCTAAAAGCATGGAAGAAAAGCCAAAGTCTTTGGATGATGTGGATCCTAAACTTTTGGAAACCTACAAAAAGCTGGGTATTCCGTTGAAGGAACAAGCCTTATTGGCAGGGGTTGAAGCCCCAGAAGGTGAACGACGGGTTGCGGTGGATGCAGTTTTTGACTCGGTCTCAGTTGGCACAACATTCCAAGCTGAACTAATGAAAGCGGGCGTGATTTTCTGTTCAATATCCGAGGCCATTCGCGAGCACCCTGAATTGGTACGCAAATATCTCGGCACCGTGGTACCTGTTTCTGACAACTACTATGCAACGCTTAACTCGGCTGTGTTTTCAGACGGTTCTTTTGTGTACATTCCGTCAGGCGTGCGGTGCCCGATGGAGCTGAGCACATATTTCCGGATTAATGCGGAAAACACTGGCCAGTTTGAACGTACTTTGATCATTGCAGATAAAGAGTCCTATGTAAGTTATCTGGAAGGCTGCACCGCACCTCAGCGCGATATTGCTCAGTTGCATGCGGCGGTTGTGGAATTGGTATTGCTGGACGATGCGGAAATCAAATACTCCACCGTGCAAAACTGGTATCCTGGTGATGAAAATGGCAAGGGCGGGATTTATAACTTCGTAACCAAACGCGCTGATTGCCGTGGCGACCGCTCAAAAGTTATGTGGACGCAAGTGGAAACCGGATCTGCGGTGACTTGGAAATACCCATCCTGTGTTCTGCGCGGTGATGACAGCCAAGGCGAGTTTTATTCTATCGCCATTGCCAACAACATGCAGCAGGCCGATACTGGTACTAAGATGGTGCATTTGGGCAAGAATACCAAATCACGGATTGTCTCCAAAGGTATCAGCGCCGGCAAGGCGCAAAATACCTATCGTGGTTTGGTCTCTATGCATCCAAAAGCCAAAAACAGCCGTAACTACACCCAATGTGATAGCCTACTGATCGGCGATAAGTGTGGGGCGCATACGGTGCCTTATATTGAAGTAAAAAATAACTCCTCACGGGTTGAGCATGAGGCCACAACGTCAAAAGTGGATGATGATCAGCTATTTTATTGCCGCTCGCGCGGTATGGGCGAGGAGGACGCCGTGGCTTTGGTGGTGAATGGGTTTTGTAAGGAAGTGCTGCAAGCGCTGCCGATGGAATTTGCCATGGAGGCGCAAGCCCTGGTGGCCATCTCTCTTGAAGGGTCAGTTGGATAATCTGAACATTGTGTTAAAGAACCTTCAATACAATGTTCAAAAATGACGCGAAACGCACTAAAAAAAATTAAGGCTAATTTAAGCTGCAGGAATTTAAAATGCTAGAAATCAAAAACCTACACGTTCAACTTGTAGAAGAAAACAAGCAAATCCTCAAGGGAGTTAATCTGTCGTTGGAAGCAGGAAAAGTACATGCTATTATGGGGCCAAACGGTTCTGGTAAATCCACGCTCTCTTACGTCTTGTCCGGCAAAGGCGGCTATGAAGTCACTGAGGGATCTGCGCATCTCGAAGGCAATGACATTCTTGCGATGGCACCGGAAGAGCGCGCGGCTGCGGGCTTGTTTTTAGCATTTCAATACCCAGTGGAAATTCCCGGCGTGGGCAACATGACCTTTCTGCGCACAGCGGTAAATTCACAACGCAAATTGCGTGGACAGCCTGAGATGAGTGCCGGCGACTTTTTGAAAGTTGTACGTGCCAAGGCAAAAGACCTGAAAATCGACGCTGATATGCTAAAACGTCCAGTTAACGTTGGTTTTTCCGGTGGTGAAAAAAAGCGTAACGAGATTTTGCAAATGGCAATGCTTGAGCCAAAGATGTGTATCCTTGACGAAACAGATTCTGGTTTGGATGTGGATGCGATGAAGCTTGTGGCCCAAGGCGTGAATGCTTTGCGTGACGGCAAGCGAACCTTTCTTGTGATCACCCACTACCAACGCCTATTAGATCATATCAAACCCGATGTGGTTCATATTATGGCCGCAGGCCGGATTATCAAATCTGGCGGCCCAGAATTGGCGCTTGAAGTTGAAAACAATGGCTACTCCAATTTGTTGGAGGAGACGGCCTAATGGGTGCCTCTTCCCAAACTGCGGCTACAAACCGTGCGCTGTATGACGCAGAGCTGATTGCCAGCTCTGGAGCATGGGCAAAAGAGGCTCGCCTATCGGCGTCCAAACGCGCTCAAAGCCAAGGCCTGCCACAACGGCGTGATGAATATTGGAAATACACTCGGCCTGACGTCTTTGTTGCTAGCTCCGTAGCAATTGAAGCGCAAATACGCCCCGAAATTGGTCTTTTCACGGATCAAGCCAAGACAGAAATTGCCTTTGAAAATGCCATCCTAGCCTCGAATTCTCTGCCAGAGGCTGCAAACTGCTCGATTGAGAGTCTTGCGGATGCGGCTAAATTGGATTTGCACTGGGTCCGGGATATTTACGGCAAGCTCGAGCTGGCGGGACAAAACCCGGTTGAGCGGAGTTTGGCGGCGTTAAATACAGCAGTGGCGCAGCAAGGGCTGCTCGTGCATGCCACAGGACAGGTGAGCGATCCCATACGCATTCATGCCGTATCCTCTGGCAGTACAGATGGGGTGATCCATCATGTTATAAAGATTGAGGCAGGCGCAAGCGTGACTTTGATCGAAACCGGCCATTATGGCGCGCGCGGCAATGTGGTGATGGAAGTTGAGGTTGCCGATACCGGCAGTTTTCACCATATCCGCGTACAAGACGGCCAAGAGCACCATATGCTCACCCATATATTTGCACGTATTGGGGCTGATGCGACCTTTAAATCCTTCACCCTCACTGCGGGCGGCAAGATGACCCGCAATGAGTGTATCCTAGATCTCGTGGGCGACAATTCCTCTGTGACTGTGGCGGGTGCCTGTTTAGGTGACGATGATTTTCATCATGATGATACGGTGTTCATCACCCATGATGCGGTGAATTGTGAAAGCCGTCAGGTATTTAAAAAAGTGCTGCGCAATGGTGCTGTTGGCGTTTTTCAAGGTAAAATTCTTGTGAAGCAGGGCGCACAAAAGACCGATGGCTATCAGATCAGCCAATCGTTACTTTTGGACGAAGACAGTCAGTTTTTAGCCAAGCCTGAATTGGAAATCTACGCCGATGATGTTGCCTGTTCGCATGGGTCAACATCTGGTGCTATTGACGAAGAAGCTTTGTTTTATCTGCGTTCGCGCGGTGTACCAGAATCCAAAGCCGTCGATCTTTTGACGTTGTCGTTTATAGCACAAGCAATTGAAGAAATCGAAGATCCAGATTTGGCCCAATCAATTTTGAGCCATCTCACCGGCACTTTGGAAGCGCGGTAAATTAGATGGCTGTGACCCGCGATATCGTTGAGGCGCATCTGCGCCCTAGGCGGGTTATGGCCCGAATGCTTTGTATGGGTCAACGCGAAGATCGAGTTTTGGCGATGCTGATGGGCGGCTGCATTATTTTATTTATGTCCCAATGGCCTTACCGGGCGCGGCAAGCGCATTTCACCGGCGAAACTCTGACCGATTACATCCAGCACGATGCGGTGGGGTTGATTTTCGTATTGCCGCTGCTCGCTTATGGCGTGGCAGCCTTGTTGCGCCTGATATCACGTATTTTTGGGGCCAAAGCGGATTATTACTCAGCCCGTCTGGCTATGTTTTGGGCGCTTCTGGCCAGCTCTCCGGCTTTAGTTCTTGCGGGTATGGTTAAGGGTTTTATCGGCTTGGGGGTGGCAAATTCTATCGTTGGCGCGCTTTGGTTACTTGTATTTCTATGGGTTCTCGGGAACTCACTTATTGAGGCAGAACAATGAATTTCATGAGCAACCTGTTGCGGTTGAGCCTAACCAACCCAACGGAGGCTGGCGCGTATATTTTTGCCTTAAGGTTTAATTTGGGCGCGGCTTTGAGTGCATTTGCGGTAACTGTCATCATCGCTGTGCTTTTGTTGTTCGCTCTTAGTGGGTTTAAACCCACGGCCGTATTGCCCGGGTTCGCCCCAATGGCTCCTGTGGTATTGGTCGCTATTATGGGGCTTGGCACCTTGGGCCTTGTAGGCTGTATCTGGCTGGCCGCACGGGCTTTTGGCGGATCAGGCCGTTTTTCGGACGGTGTCTTAGTCTTTGCTTGGATTCAGATACTTCAAATGGGACTGCAAATCGTGCAAACCGCTTTGATGGTGATTTCGGTTACATTCGCAGGATTGATCAGCATTTTTGCTACAGGTCTCTTGTTTTGGATCCTGTTTGGCTTACTTAATTCATGGTTGAACTTGGGCTCGATGTGGAAAGCAGCCCTATGTTTTTTGCTTGGCGTAATTGTCCTATCTATGGGCGGTGCATTTATTTTGGTTTCCCTTGGGTTTGGCCCGCAGCAGGTGGTATTATGAGTTTCGATGTAGCAAAAATTCGCGAAGATTTCCCGATACTGTCGCGTCGGGTGAACAATAAGCCGCTGGTGTATCTCGATAATGGTGCATCTGCTCAAAAACCACAGGTCGTAATAGATGCAGTATCGCAGGCCTATAGTGCTGAATATGCCAATGTGCATAGAGGTTTGCATTATCTGTCCAATTTGGCGACAGATAAATATGAAGCGGTGCGCGGTAAGATTGCTAAATTTCTGAATGCAGCTTCAGAAGATCATATCGTGTTCAATTCGGGGACAACCGAAGGTATCAATTTGATTGCCTATGGTTGGGCCATGCCGCGTTTACAGTCCGGCGACGAAATTGTTCTTTCGATTATGGAACATCATGCCAATATCATTCCATGGCACTTTCTGCGCGAGCGTATTGGGGTGAAGCTCATCTGGGTGGATGTGGACGCCAATGGCGACCTGGATCCCGAGCGAATGATTTCGGCCATGGGGCCAAAAACAAAATTGGTGGCAATCACTCAGATGTCCAACGTATTGGGCACAGTTATAGACGTTAAAACTATAACGCAGGCCGCACAGGCGCTTGGCGCTGTGGTTTTGGTGGATGGCTCGCAGGCGGCTGTACACATGCCCGTAGATGTGCAGGACATTGGTTGTGATTTTTATGCGGTGACCGGCCATAAACTCTATGGTCCAAGTGGATCAGGCGCAATTTACATTCGCCCAGAGCGAATGGTTGAAATGCGGCCCTTCATGGGTGGCGGCGATATGATCCGCGACGTCGGTCGTGAGGTGATCACCTATAATTCCCCGCCGATGATGTTTGAAGCCGGAACACCAGGTATTGTGCAGCAGATTGGCTTTGGCGTGGCGCTGGATTATATGATGGACATCGGCATGCAAAATATTGCCGCCTATGAAAAAGCGCTGTGTAGCTATGCGCGCAAGCGGCTTGACGGGTTGAACTGGCTTAATGTTCAGGGACAATCCGCAAGTAAGGGCGCGATTTTCTCTTTTACGCTCAACGGTGCCGCGCATGCACATGACATCTCAACAGTGCTGGACAAAAAAGGTATTGCAGTTAGGGCAGGGCACCATTGTGCGCAGCCTTTGATGGATCATTTGGGCGTGACCGCGACATGCCGCGCCAGCTTTGCGATGTATAACACCGAAACCGAGATTGATACCTTTGTGGATGGCTTGGAGTTCTGCCAAGAGCTTTTTGGCTAACCCTCCAAACCCTCATTGAAGGGGTGGTGTCAGTGAAATCACTCGGCGCCTTCGATGAGCATGAGATCTGCCTGTGAGCAGGCGTCCCGCACAGCTTTGGCAGCTTGGTAGTCATCGCTAAGATAAAAGCGTCTTGCGACCTCTATGCTGTCAAATTCGATCATCATTACGATGCCTGTGATATCGCCCTCATGACGTTCGGCATTTGGGCCTCTCGCCAATACTTTGCCGCCGTGCGCCTTTATTACGGGAGCTGCCATGCCCGCAAATGCGGAAAACTTTTCTTGGTCTTCAACACGTATATTCGCAACTAGATAACCTTTAGGCATTTTATCGTTCTTTCATGCTAAAAGGCCGCCATACATCTCGCATGCAGTGTCGGCCCCTGATATTGGTGAAGTTTTATTACTTAGGACTGCTCCAGGCGCCAAAGTTCTTGGCGGCGACTGTGACCTCATAGCCGATAAATTCAACATCACCATTCACCCAACCATCGTGACCCGGCGCAAATGTATATGCGTCACCCGCATTCACTGTGATCTCAGAGCCATCATCATGGGCAACAGTCATCGAGCCTTGAATTACAACGCCAACATGAGCCGCTTGACAACTGTGACCGCCCACCAGAGGTTTGACGCATTCTGACCATTTCCAGCCTGGTTGAAGCACCAATTTGGTGGCTGTTGCTACACCTAAATCAACTGAAGCTGAATGGGTTTTTTCTGGCTCTTTCAAAACATCGGGATTGCTGAAGGACTTACTTGCTAACGAATTTGACATTACTGTTCTCCAATAATTAACTCATACAAATTTATATGCAAACTATTTTTAAATCTAGACCAAATATTAAAGTGGTTATTGAAGTTGATGCTAAAGCCGTGATGTATGTCAGAAATTCCTCTGTCAGGAGTTTTGGGCTAAAAAAATAACACGTATCAGATCATACGTGTAGGGCCCTCTATGTAAGCCTCTAGGAAACTCTTAGATTCATGTTGGAAAGAATTGGATTGGCCCGTTTTGCAGGTTGGAATCCACGGTAAAGATTTAGTTTGCGGATGGGTTTATTAGCTGGCTGTCTGATATTGATGATTTTGGAGCGGGTAGAGGGAATTGAACCCTCAACTTAAGCTTGGGAAGCTCGCGTGATACCTTTTCACCATACCCGCCTGAACTGGTTGATTAATAGCTTCTAAAGCTGGCGTCAACATAGCAAACGGTTATGTAGGCACACGATCAACGACGCCGCCGACGACGCCCACCACCCACACCATCGCCGCCACCTGTGTTGAAGTTCACGTCTGGCAAGGCCACTGTGGCTCTGAGCAGTGTGAAGGAATCATCGGAGTTTGGAATGCCTGATGCATTGACAAAATGTTCTTGAAACTTTGGTTCAATCGCGGTTTCAATTTTCTCAATTTGGCGTACCGTATGTTCAATGGCCGCGCGCTGTGACTTGTCGATCAAAGCTATACGCGCGCCCGAGCCGGCGGCATTACCCGCAGAGGTGACTCGTTCAAATGGTACATCAGGGATCATGCCCAAAACCATCGCATGCTTGGGGGAGATATGCGCCCCAAAGGCGCCGGCCAAAACCACACGATCTACAGAGTGGACGCCAAATTTATCCATCAATAACCGGGCGCCTGAGTACAGCGCAGCCTTGGCCATTTGAATGGCCCGGATATCGGGGTTCGTCACGGTGATTTTTGGCCCACCGGTGGAACTAGCGTCATACATCACATAACTGTGGGTCCGCCCATCCAACACACAGCGGTCTGTGCCAGTTTGCGTGGCCGAGCCAATTAGGCCAGAGGCGTCCAGCAGGCCTGACATGCGCATCTCAGCTATGGCCTCAATAATGCCTGAGCCACAAATGCCAGTAATGCCGCTGCCTTTGATGGACTCCCAAAAGCCCTCTTCATCTGACCATAGCTCACAACCAATCACCCGAAAGCGCGGATCTTTGGTTATGGGATCAATTTCCACTTTTTCAATGGCACCAGGGGCGGCCCGCTGACCTGAGCTGATTTGTGCGCCCTCAAAAGCAGGGCCTGTGGGAGAGGAGCAAGCCAATACTTTTTCTTTGTTGCCCAACAAAATTTCCGCATTTGTACCCACATCCACGACTAAAACCAGATCATCTGATTTGTCAGGTGCTTCTGACAGTGCCACCGCGGCGGCATCAGCCCCTACATGGCCCGCGATACAAGGCAGGATATAGACCCGCGCGCTTGGGTGAATATTGATATCCAGCTGATGCGCAAACAGCCGCAACGAATTGGAGGTGGCCAGTGCAAAGGGGGCTTGGCCCAGCTCAAACGGATCAATGCCCAAGAACAGATGATGCATCACAGGGTTGCACACAAAGACTGCATCCATGATCAAGCTCTTGTCAATTTCAGCGTCGGCTGAAATTTGGGTAAACAGCGCATCCATGCCATCGCGGACAGCCCGGGTCATCTCTTTATCGCCGCCGGGATTCATCATCGCATAGCTAACCCGGCTCATCAGATCCTCGCCAAACCTAATTTGCGGGTTCATCAGACCAGAGGATGCCACAACTTCACCGGTGCGCAGATCACACAAATGCGCCGCAATGGTGGTAGAGCCAAGATCTACAGCCATACCGTAGATTGTGCCTTCATAAAGACCAGGCCACAGGTGCACAATTTGCGGATCAGTACCTTCATCAGCGTGATGCACAGCACAGGTGACGGTCCAGCCACCTTTACGTAGGATGGGCTGCATCTGTTGCAGGAAGTTAAAATCAGCATGCACATCCTTGAGCTGCCACTGGGTTTCCAGAGCGGCAACCAATCTTTCAAGGTCACCCGATGGATTGTGCATGTCGGGTTCTTCAACTTCAACATAGTATAACCTTGTGGACGGGTTCAGAGTGATATCGAGCACTTCAGCACGCTTGCGCACCACCTGTTTGTGCACTTGGCTTTCTGGCGGCACATCAATCACGATGTCGCCTTGCACGGTGGCCTGACAGCCCAAGCGGCGGCCTTCTATCAAGCCGCGCTTGTCTTTGTAGCGTTGCTCAACAGAATTCCAATCTGACAAAGCGCCTTCTGACACTGTGACACCATGTTTGGAAAACTCACCATAACCGGGGGTGATTTGGCATTTGGAGCAAATGCCTCGGCCACCACAGACTGAATCGAGGTCAACACCCAATTGTCGTGCGGCCGTGAGAATGGGAGTTCCCTTGTCAAACCGTCCACGCTTGCCCGATGGAGTGAATAGGACCAGATGATCTTGAGTCATGTGCAAAACCTTTGCCGAAGTGTTGGGGCAATCTACGCCTGATATGAATGAGGTAAAGAGCTTGAGCGGCTGAAAATGGTCTATCCGCGGCACATCGTGCAAAAACTTGGTTTTTCCGGTGTGAACATGCTTAAGAATGGGCTTTACTCAGGTTTTATTGCCTTCAAGACGGTTATTCTGTGTTACCCCCTTTCCGATCGCGCAAACCCATGCAATAGGAAATTGCCAAGTGATACCTGCTCTAGGAGGACTCCCATGGAGATTCGCGAGGCTTTAACTTTTGATGATGTATTGTTGGTACCGGCCCAGTCGTCGGTCATGCCGTCAACGGCGGACACCCGTACAAAAGTCACCAAAACAATTGATCTTAACATTCCACTGCTCTCATCGGCCATGGATACTGTGACTGAGGCGAAGATGGCCATTGCCATGGCACAAGCCGGCGGCATGGGTGTTATCCACCGCAACTTGAACACTGAGGAGCAGGCGCGGCAAGTGCGCCGGGTGAAACGCTTTGAAAGTGGGATTGTTTACAATCCAATCACCTTGAGCCCAGATCAAACTCTGTGGGATGCCAAGACCCTACAAGAGCGCTATCGAGTCACCGGATTTCCAGTTGTGCAAAATGACCGGGTGGTGGGCATTGTTACCAACCGCGACATGCGATTTGCCACCGATCTCAACACACCGGTCTCGGCGATGATGTCGACGGGCAATTTGGCGATCCTTCAAGAGCCAGCCGATCCGCGCGAAGCCAAAGAAATGATGGCTGCACGGCGGATTGAGAAGCTATTAGTCACCGATGGCTCTGGCAAGTTGACCGGACTTTTGACACTCAAAGATCTTGAGCAAGCGGTTCTTAACCCACTTGCCTGCAAAGATGAATTGGGCCGGTTGAGGGTGGCAGCGGCCAGCACCGTAGGGGACGCAGGATTTGAGCGCACTATGGCATTGATTGAAGCGGGAGTTGATATGTTAGTGATCGACACGGCACATGGTCACTCTGAAGGTGTAGCCATTGCTGTGAAACGGGCTAAAGAAGTTGCGGGCAACACGCAGATTGTTGCCGGCAACGTGGCCACAGGAGCGGCAACAGACACGCTGATTGGCGCGGGCGCTGATGCGATTAAAGTTGGCATCGGACCAGGATCCATCTGCACCACGCGCATGGTCGCGGGTGTGGGCGTGCCTCAGTTGACAGCCATTATGGACTGCGTCGCAGCCGCCAAAAAGCATGGTATCCCAATCATCGCGGATGGTGGTATCAAGTTCTCAGGCGATTTTGCGAAGGCCATTGCCGCAGGCGCATCTTGTGCCATGGTTGGCTCAATGATCGCAGGCACAGATGAAAGCCCCGGTGAGATTGTTCTGTATCAGGGCCGCAGCTTTAAATCCTACCGGGGTATGGGGTCTTTGGGCGCTATGGCCCGTGGATCTGCTGATCGTTATTTCCAAAAAGATGCTGCAAGCGACAAATTGGTGCCAGAAGGTATCGAAGGGCAAGTGCCTTACAAAGGCCCAGCAGGAAACGTTTTGCATCAATTGGTCGGCGGTCTGCGCGCGGCCATGGGCTATACGGGATGCGCCACTGTGGAAGAGATGCGCCACAATTGCGAATTCGTAAAAATTACTGGCGCTGGATTGAAAGAAAGTCATGTGCATGACGTTCAAATCACACGCGAAAGCCCAAACTATCGGATCGGCTAGATGACTCCGGGCGCGCGAGTCGCTGCAAAAATAGAGGTGCTCGACGCGGTTTTGCTTGGGGTTCCAGCCGAAAAAGCACTGACCAACTGGGGCCGCAATAATCGTTTTGCGGGTTCCAAGGATCGTGCCGCCATTCGTGACTTGGTGTTTCAAGCCATTCGCTGTCGTAGGTCTTCTGGAGCTTGGCCTGATGCAAGCTCGGCGCGCCGGTGGGCCATCGGCGCATTGCGCGCCAATGATATAGATCCAGCCAAGCTTTTCACTGGGGCAGGGCATGCGCCTGCTGAGCTGGACCCGCAGGAGGTCGAAGCCCTAGGGCTTTCGGAACGTGACCCATGGGATCTTCAAGATTGGACCATCAACGAGTTGATTTCGAGTTATGGCGTTGTTCAGGCACAAGAGATTGCTCAGGTTTTGCGCCATCGCGCTCCGATTTCTCTGCGGGTAAATCTACAAAAAACAAATGTCGGGGAGGTGCAAGCCAGCTTGGCACAAGAGGGTATTGAAACCAGCACCAACCCAATTTGCGATACCGCGCTTACGGTGTTGAGCAACCCACGCCGTGTGGTGCTGCAAGACGCATTTTTCAAGGGCTGGTTTGAGCTGCAAGACGCCGCATCCCAAGCGGTGGCGGTGGCTATCCCTGCAGAAGGGCGTATTTTGGATTACTGCGCCGGTGGTGGTGGCAAATCCTTAGCCTTGGCCGGGCGCACTGGCGCCAAAATCTTTGCCCACGACGTGAATTTGGGCAGGATGGCTGAAATTGAAGCAAGAGCGGCGCGTGGTGGCCATGACATCCAGGTTATACAACCCGTGGAACTTGATCCGGAGGCCCAATTCGACACAGTGGTTTGTGATCTGCCCTGTACCGGGAGCGGCGCCTGGCGGCGCTCTCCTGAAGGTAAGTGGAAACTGACTGAGGCCGAATTAGCCCGATATTGTGATTTGCAGCGTGACATTTTAGTCAAATGTAATGGCCATGTGGCTTCAGGAGGCACGCTTGCCTTGATCACCTGCTCAATTTTCAATGATGAAAACCAAATGCAGCGTGATTTTATGTCCAAATCCTATCCTGAATTAAGCCTTGTAAATGAGCTGCAATACCTGCCGTCAGCAGGTTATGACGGCCTGTATTTAGCAGTTTTTAAGAAAGCTATTTGAGATTTTGATCGCATCAAATAATTAATATAATGTTAACTAATGTTACAGAATTGTTGACAGTCTTTTTAGTGTTTAGAAAGTGCGATAGCATACGAAACACCCGCGTCAGGTACTTGCTACTTGGCAACAGTTTTTCCCCTGATGATATTTTTTGTGTCCATCGGCTTGTTGATCATCATGACGGTGCTGGAGCCTGAGGGGCCTTGGCAGATCTTGGTCAGCCTGTCCGCAGCGCCACTTCGTCTTGGCGTTGATGACTTTTGGTGCCGTCACCATTTTTTTGCCTGTGGCGCAACCGCGATAGTTATACCAGCTGCGCAACCAGCTTATGGGCTCAAGTATCACATCGAATGTTTATGGATCCTGCCCAGTAGTTACTTGAGTCAGGGGCCACAAACCGGTTGCACCTATAAGTTGGCAAATTCTACAAATTGGAGTGATTGCCGAATCTTGCGCCAGATTCGGGGCCCATTCCCATCTCAGTCGCGGCAGATACCGTTTTAGAGGCCATCAAATTAACCAAATTTCTTTTAAAAAATATTATTATAAGAAAGAGATTTTTATCATAAATTATGGCATAAACCACTCGTTAGCAAAAAAAATGAAGGATATTTATATAAAATTTTCTTGATATGTTCTTGCTTTGGTCCCATAAGAAGAACAAGAAGAGAACATTACATCATTGTCCCGCCGATCAGGGTATGGAATAAGGAGTGTGAAACAATGGCAACGGCAGATTTACTCACAATGGAACCAAAATCAGGCGACCGTCAAAAAGCGCTAGACAGCGCTTTGGCACAAATTGAACGTCAGTTCGGAAAAGGTTCAATCATGACACTTGGGGATGGCGCTGTCATTTCTGGGATTGAATCTACTTCCACAGGCTCAATCGGGTTAGATATAGCCCTAGGCATAGGTGGTTTACCAAAAGGACGTATCATCGAAATCTATGGGCCTGAGTCTTCGGGCAAGACGACGTTGACGCTGCACTGTGTCGCCGAAGAGCAGAAAAAAGGTGGCGTTTGCGCCTTTGTGGATGCTGAGCATGCTCTCGATCCTCTTTATGCTCGCAAGCTGGGTGTGAATTTGGATGAGCTATTGATCTCTCAACCAGACACTGGTGAGCAGGCTCTTGAGATCACCGATACACTGGTCCGCTCTGGTGCGGTATCCATGGTTGTGATCGACTCAGTGGCCGCACTGACACCACGTGCCGAGCTCGAGGGCGACATGGGCGATGCGCAAGTTGGCGCCCAGGCAAGACTTATGAGCCAAGCTATGCGCAAACTAACTGGCAGCATCAGCAAATCCAAATGCATGGTTATTTTTATTAACCAAATCAGAATGAAAATCGGCGTCATGTTCGGCAGTCCGGAAACTACGAGTGGCGGCAACGCTTTGAAATTTTACTCTTCTGTACGTTTGGATATCCGCCGCATTGGTGCTTTGAAAGACCGTGACGAAATTGTTGGAAATGCGACCCGCGTGAAAGTTGTGAAAAATAAAGTAGCACCGCCCTTCAAGCAGGTTGAATTTGACATCATGTATGGCGAAGGCATCTCGAAGATGGGTGAGCTGGTTGATCTGGGTGTCAAAGGCGGTATAGTAGAAAAATCAGGCAGCTGGTATAGCTATGGCGACGAACGCATCGGCCAGGGTCGAGAAAATGCAAAAACTTATCTGCGTGAAAACACCACTATGGCCTATGATATTGAAGCCAAAATCCGCGCCGCACATGGGCTCGAATTTGACCGTCCAAAGGATGCGCCAAAAGCCAAGGCCAAACCCACTGGAAACGATGAAGACAATGTAATTGATCTTTAATTTTAGCTAAAAATTATGAATTTGGTTTAACACCTCGGAACAGAATTTCCGGGGTGTTTTGCTTTGAAGTGGACACTTGGAAAAAGGAGTTGTAAGTCTTCGGGCAACGCCAAATTACAAGGTTATTGCTGACAAATGCCCACGTTAAATGATATCCGCTCCACCTTTCTGAATTATTTTGACAAACAGGGACACCGTGTCTTGCTCTCGAGTCCGCTTGTGCCGCGCAATGATCCTACACTGATGTTTGCCAACTCGGGAATGGTGCAGTTTAAAAGCCTCTTTACCGGTATTGAAACTCGCGATTACACTCGCGCGACCACGGCTCAAAAATGCGTGCGCGCCGGCGGCAAACATAATGATCTTGATAACGTGGGCTACACCGCACGCCACCACACATTCTTTGAGATGATGGGTAACTTTAGCTTTGGCGATTATTTTAAAGAAGAGGCTATATTTTTTGCTTGGGAAATGATCACAAAAGAGCTGTGCATTCCAAAAGAAAAATTGGTGGTGACTGTCTATCACGACGATGATGAGGCCGTGGTGCTTTGGAAAAAAATTGGTGGTTTTACCGATGATAAGATAATCCGAATTGCAACTGATGATAATTTCTGGATGATGGGTCCAACCGGCCCCTGTGGTCCAAGCTCTGAAATATTCTATGATCACGGCGATCACATTTGGGGCGGGCCTCCAGGCAGTCCGGATGAAGATGGCGACCGCTTTGTGGAAATCTGGAACTTGGTGTTCATGCAATATGAGCAGTTTGAGGACGGCACTCGCAAACCTCTTGCCGCGCAATCCATCGACACGGGCATGGGTATTGAACGGGTTGCAGCGCTCTTGCAGGGTACAAATGATAATTACGCAACCGATTTGGTACGCAATCTCATTGAAGCCTCAGCACATGCGACCTCTACGGACCCAGATGGTCCTGATAAAACTCATCACCGGGTGATTGCGGATCACTTGCGCTCCACCTCATTTTTGATTGCTGACGGTGTGTTGCCCTCTAAAGATGGGCGTGGCTATGTGCTGCGTCGGATCATGCGCCGCGCGATGCGCCATGCGCATTTGATAGGGGTGTCAGATCCTTTGATGCATCGTCTTGTCCCTGCGCTGGTTCAACAAATGGGCGCTGCCTATCCGGAACTCGTGCAAGCGCAGTCGATGATCGAAGAGACCTTATACCAAGAAGAAACCCGGTTCCGTACTACATTGGACCGCGGATTGAAATTATTGGAAGATGAAGTGCTGAACCTAAGCGCAGGTGGGGCTTTGCCCGGCGCAACTGCGTTTAAACTTTATGACACCTTCGGGTTTCCGCTGGATCTCACCCAAGATGCTCTGCGTGAAAAGGGCATGTCTGTGGTCACGGATGGGTTCGACACGGCAATGGCGGCACAAAAATCTAAGGCCCGTGCCGCTTGGGCTGGCTCTGGCGAAATGGCGGATGATACCATCTGGTTTGATGTGCTCGACACGCATGGCGCTACAGATTTCTTGGGCTATGACACGGAACACGCCGAAGGGCAGATTGTCTCGGTGGTCTGCGACGGAGTACAGGTGCAAACCGCCGATTACGGCAAGTCGGTGCAAGTAGTGCTAAACCAAACTCCCTTCTATGCGGAAAGCGGTGGCCAAATCGGCGATCATGGCCAAATAGTTACTGAGACCGGCACGATCACCATCACAGACACCCGTAAAACGGCTGATCTGTTTATCCACATAGGCCAAGTGAGCAGGGGCTGCATTGCAAATGGTCAGGCCGCTGAATTGAAAGTGAATGAGACCCGCCGCAGCTCCATCCGCGCCAATCACTCCGCAACGCATTTGCTACATGAAGCCCTGCGCCGAGCGCTAGGGAACCATGTGGCCCAACGTGGCTCGTTGAATGCAGATGACCGGTTGCGTTTTGATTTTAGCCATGGACTAGCTCTAACAGCCTCACAATTGCAGGAGGTGCAAACTGAAGTGAACAGCTTCATTCGCCAAAATAGCAGTGTTGAAACCCGTATCATGACCCCAGATGACGCGCGTGCGCTGGGGGCGCAGGCCTTGTTTGGCGAAAAATACGGCGATGAGGTCCGGGTTGTGTCGATGGGCCGCATGCCAGAATCTGGTAAGGGTGCAGGCAAAGACACCTATAGTCTTGAGCTGTGCGGTGGTACTCATGTACGGCAAACCGGTGATATTGGCGGGTTTGTTTTGCTAAGCGATGGCGCCTCTTCTGCAGGTGTACGTCGCATCGAGGCGCTAACCGGAGTGGGAGCAGACGACCATATTCAAAGCCAGTTTAAATCTATCGCCGATGCTGCCAACACATTGAAAGTGAAATCTTCTGAAGTTGCTTTGCGTGCGCAACAGCTATTGGACGAGCGCAGGACCTTGCAAAATGAAGTGGCTAATCTGCGCCGAGAGCTTGCTATGTCCGGCGGAGCTGATACGGCTACAGTTGAGCCAGTGATGGTGGGCGGCAGAGCGCTTTTGGCACAGGTGCTGCAAGGTGTTACCGGCCGGGATCTTCCGGCTCTGGTTGACGCACATAAGGCAAAGATTGGCTCAGGTGCGGTGTTATTGATTGCTGATGCGGATGGCAAAGCGGCAGTAGCCGCCGGTGTGACCGATGATCTTACCGCCAACCTGTCTGCCGTCGATATAGTTAAGATCGCTGTGGCGGAACTCGGTGGCAAAGGTGGCGGTGGCCGCGCTGACATGGCGCAGGGCGGTGCTAAAACTGTTGAATTGGCCGAGGCTGCAATTGCCGCGGTGAAGATACTTATGGAAGGTTAAGACGAGATGCCCAAAGCCCTATGGATTGCCCATGTGAATGTATTGGACGCTGAAAAGTTGGGGGCCTATGCGGCCGCCGCAACACCAGTGATTGCGTCGCATGGTGGCGTTTTCTTGGCCCGAGGTGGGGCCTATGAACAGTTGGAGGGACAGGATCACACACGCAATGTTGTGGCTCAGTTTCCAAGCCTACAAGCTGCACATGACTGCTATAACTCAGAAGGCTATCAAGCTGCTATAAAGTTGGGTGAGGGTGGGTATCAACGCAGTTTAATGATTGTTGAAACAGTCAACTAAGTCGAAAAAGGATGCAGGCGAAAACCTGCATCCTTTTTTTTAAGCAGAACGTGACGCGCGTTTGCGTTCATGCGGATCCAGATGAATCTTACGCAACCGGATTGCATTAGGTGTAACTTCAACCAATTCATCATTATCTATATAGGCAATCGCCTCTTCTAATGACATTATGATTGGCGTTGTCAGGCGCACCGCTTCATCTGTACCACTCGCACGCACGTTGCTGAGTTTTTTACCTTTCAACGGGTTCACTTCCAAATCGTTTTCACGATTGTGTTCACCGATGACCATGCCTTGGTAGACTACTTCTTGGCTGCCGATAAAGAAGCGACCGCGATCTTCAAGGTTGAAGAGCGCATAGGGAACAGATGAGCCATTTTCCATGGAGATCAACACCCCAGCACGACGGCCTGGAATCACGCCCTTATGGGGGGCCCAAGTGTGGAACACGCGGTTCAAAACGCCAGTCCCACGGGTGTCGGTCATGAATTCTCCCTGATACCCAATCAAGCCACGTGACGGCACATGTGCGATAATCCGCGTTTTACCAGCACCAGCTGATTTCATCTCAGCCAAATCACCCTTGCGGTGACCTGTAAGTTTTTCAATTACAACACCAGAATATTCTTCGTCGACATCGATAGTGACTTCTTCGATTGGCTCATGCCGCACGCCACCTTCTTCACGAAACAACACCCGAGGACGGCTGATAGACAGCTCAAAGCCCTCACGGCGCATATTTTCGATCAACACACCCATCTGTAATTCACCACGACCCGCGACCTCAAAGGCCTCACCACTGAGCGTATCGGTCACGTGGATGGCAACATTGGTTTCAGCTTCTTCCATAAGACGCTTGCGGATCACCCTACTTTGAACCTTTTTGCCATCGCGACCAGCTAGTGGGCTGTCGTTGATGCCAAAAGTCACAGAGATGGTCGGTGGATCGATCGGCAGTGACGGAAGCGCTTCCATGATTTCTGGCGAACAAATTGTGTCAGCCACAGTAGCTTTTGTCATACCGGCCAAGGACACGATATCACCGGCAACAGCTTCATCAATTGCAGTTTTGGACAGACCACGGAATGCCAAGATTTTGGTGCAACGGAATTGTTCAATTTTAGTTCCATCGCGCGACAGCGCTTTCACTGTATCGCCAGCTTTAAGACGACCCGTTTCAACACGGCCAGTTAGAATCCGACCGATGAACGGATCCGCGCCTAAGGTTGTTGCCAACATTGAAAACGGCTCTTCTGAGCGTTCAGCTTGCTTTGGAGATTCAACGTGATGCACGATCAATTCGAACAATGCCGAAAGATCCTTGCGTGGACCGTCAAGATCAACGTCAGCCCAACCCGCACGACCCGATGCATAAAGCACTGGGAAATCGAGTTGCTGCTCATTCGCATCCAAAGCGGCAAATAGGTCAAAACATTCGTCCAAGGCGCGATCCGGTTCTCCATCAGGTTTGTCGACCTTATTTACCACAACGATAGGTTTCAAACCCAGCGCCAATGCTTTGGAGGTCACAAATTTTGTTTGGGGCATAGGGCCTTCAGCAGCATCTACCAGCAAAACAACACCGTCCACCATTGACAGGATGCGTTCTACTTCTCCGCCGAAATCGGCGTGACCTGGCGTGTCAACGATGTTTATACGCGTGCCTTCCCATTCAACAGAGGTAGCCTTCGCCAAAATTGTGATGCCACGCTCTCGTTCCAGGTCATTGCTGTCCATGGCACGCTCTGTTGTGGCTTGGTTTTCCCGGTATGTACCGGATTGTTTTAACAACTCATCCACCAAAGTAGTTTTACCGTGGTCAACGTGTGCTATGATCGCGATGTTACGCAGGTCCATTGGATGCCTCTTCCTTGCTCTCCGCGGCGCCTATACTGCGCCGTGGAGAAAGGAAAGGATTACTTTTCTGGTATTAACCCCTTTGGTGCAAATCGCAGCACTAGGATCAAAATCAGCCCCATAGTTAGTAGGCGCATATGGGCTACAGATTCTAATAAATGGATCCGCAATCCGTTATCTTCGGCCATGCCAGAAGTAATAGCTTGCATTAAAAAAGCGCCGATTGGCTCAACCTGAACCCAAAGAAAGAAAATCAAAAATCCACCAAGAACAGAACCAAAATTATTACCAGAACCACCGACTATTACCATCACCCAAATCAAAAAGGTAAAACGCAATGGCTGGTACGAGGCAGGAGTAAGCTGACTATCGAGTGTCGTCATCATGGCACCGGCCACACCACAAATTGCAGAGCCTAATATGAAAATCTGTAAATGTCTCGCGGTGACGTTTTTACCCATAGCTTCAGCCGCGACTTCATTATCCCTAATAGCGCGCATCATACGACCCCACGGGCTCGCTAAAGCTAACTGCGCCAGCAACAAGACTATGACCAAAACCACAGAAAATAATCCGGCGTAACCGAGCTTAACTACTATTGAGGATGCAGTGACCGGGTCAACTCCGATACTTGCAGCACGTTCTACAAAGCTTGCACTTTCTTGAAGATCAATCTCGTAAGGTACAGGGCGTGGCAGGCCAATCACATTTTTTACACCCCTTGCTAACCAGTCCTCATTCTTCATAATAGCTATTATGATTTCAGAAATACCAAGCGTCGCGATTGCGAGGTAATCGGAGCGTAGCCCTAGCGCCGTTTTCCCAATTAACCACGCTACACTTGCGGCGAGGATACCTCCAACTGGCCATGAAATCACTGTCATAAAGCCCCAGTCCTTATAATTTTTGCCACCAAAATTAAGGCCACCTAGATATCCTGTACTGGCCGGATCAACTGCTTCAATAGCGTTAACTCCACCATCAAATACATATCGAAACAAGAAAAACCCACTTATTAAAATCGCAATTGTAGATACGGTTTTGGTGCGCCCAGATTTTAGGCGTGTTTGAGCTATGATGGCTGCCGTCACAGTTGCTGCTCCTAAAACTAGCCCTAACAGTACATGTAAGCCACCGGCTGCCCAGGCGTCGCCTGTGGGTGGCATAGAGATTAATACTGAAGCAAGGCCACCAAGGGCCACAAACCCCATGATACCGACGTTAAATAGCCCAGCAAAGCCCCACTGGAGGTTTACGCCCAAGGCCATAATTGCTGAGATTAAACCCATATTTAAAATGAAGAGCGCGGTGTTCCAACTTTGGATGAAACCCGTACCAGCAATCAAGCATGCAACAATAAAAAACATACTCACATTTTTAACGGCAGTGGTCATACTGATTTCCCTCTAAACAAACCAGTTGGCCGGAATAATAGCACAATAATTAAAATCGAGAAGCTAACGGCAAATTTATAATCTGTAGAGAGCAGTTGAACTAAAGTACTGGGCTCCAAATGTTCTGGTAAAAGATACTTAAGAACCTTTTTAAGTGGGTAGGTGATAAGAACTTCCGAAAATGCGATTACGAAGCCACCTGCGATTGCACCAACGGGATTGCCCAACCCACCAACTACGGCAGCAGCAAAAATGGGCAAAAGTAATTGTAGATAAATGAAAGGCTTGAAAGACTTATCTAATCCGTAGAGCGCACCAGCCGTTGCTGCAAGGGCCGCTACAATAATCCATGTCACCATTACCACTCGGTCTGGGTTGATCCCAGATAATAGCGCTAAATCCTCATTATCAGAAAACGCTCGCATTGATTTTCCAGTACGTGTTCGGTTTAAAAACCAAAATAGCACTATCACCACAATTACAGCTGTTACTATCGTGATTCCCTGAGTAGTTTTAAATGCCAGTCCCTCTTTTAATCCTGTCATTATTTTGAAGTCTTTGGCGGATATGATGAACCGTTCTCCATCAGCGAAGCGCTGATCATTGGGGCCAATAATGAACCTAACCAACCCATTCATAACGAACATCACGCCCATAGATACAATAACCAAAATTACTGGAGCTGCTTTTTGTTGTCTATAAAATCTGTATACCAGTCTATCTGTTACCAATAAGAGTATTGCCGTAGCCGCTATCCCAAAGGGAATAGCTAGTAACGCAGTCGGCAGCGGACCAAGAGAAATACCCCAACTCTGGAACAACCATGTGACTAAGATAGTTATCATTGCACCAAAAGCCATGGTGTCACCATGTGCAAAATTCGAAAATCGTAAAATACCATATATTAAAGTAACCCCAAGTGCTCCAAGCGCTAGCTGGCTTCCATAGGCTATTGCTGGGATGAATACATAGTTGGCCAAAACAACGATCGCAGTCAAAATATCAGTCATGTCTAGCCCCCCAAGAATGATTTGCGCACATCAGGGTTAGACAAAAGTGCTTCCCCAGTGTCTGTGAAGCGATTGCTACCTTGAACCAAGACATAGCCTTTATCTGCTATAGCCAAAGCCTGCCTAGCATTTTGTTCCACCATTAATATTGAGATACCAGTGCGTGCTACTTCAATGATCCGGTCGAACAGCTCGTCCATGACAATGGGTGAGACACCCGCGGTAGGTTCATCCAACATCAAAACTTTGGGTTGGGTCATCAGAGCCCGCCCGACAGCGACCTGCTGCCGTTGACCACCAGATAGTTCACCTGCTGCTTGTTTTCGTTTGTCGCGCAGGATGGGGAAGAGATCAAAAATTTGGTCCATGGTGACCTGTATATCGTCTCGCCGTAAAAAAGCGCCCATCTCGAGGTTTTCTTCAACTGTTAGTGAAGTAAAAATATTTGAAGTTTGAGGTACGAAGGCCATACCTTTTGCAACTCTATCTTGAGGCGACATACTCGTGATATCTTCCCCACCTAAACGAACAGCACCTTTATGGATGTTTAGCA
>MDSY01142323.1_pt1 | contig 29049 bp, 20 predicted proteins | sample 811131 | NCBI WGS metagenome assembly MDSY01 (sample SAMN05326643, study PRJNA326480) | marine metagenome | isolation source: seawater | place: Atlantic Ocean: South West | collected 2010
GTTGTCGACCTCATAGCTTCAGTGCCAGCAAATCTGGAGAAACCCACTGAAGAACTGACCTCAGAATCAACAACAGAACTTGAAACTAATGATATCTCTCAAGGCTCCGGAGCTATAGTTCAGCCAGGGAACGCAGTTTACATCCACTATGTTGGTGTCTCTGCATCTACGGGAGAAGAGTTTGACTCATCTTGGGATCGAGGCCGTTCAGAATTTATCGGGTACATTTCCGGTACAGGTAATGTCATTCAAGGATTAGACGAGGGCCTGCTGGGAATGCAGGTGGGGGGCCGAAGAACAGTTGTAATACCTCCAGGTCTCGCCTATGGCGAGAATGGTGCAGGTGATGGTCTGATCGCTCCCAATGAAACACTGATCTTCACAGTCGACCTACTAGGCACACACCCGCTTCGCGGATTATCGCGAAACTCCTAAACGTTCCAAAGCCGCTTTCGTTCTGTCGAGAAGAAGTTGAGGGACGAGGACACCATTTACTTCAACTCCCCCCGATCCTGAACTCGGGGAGTCAGATCCTCCGGAGCTATCTTGACCCTCGGAGTCACTCTCAGCAATTTCTTGACTGCGTTCACGTTGCACTAAATAAGCATCCCACTCAGCCTCTCGAACTAACTTATCTCTATGAAGGCTGCCAATCTCAACCCCATTCTCAAAAGCCACCCAATAACGAACCCAGTCAAGACCACTTGATAATATGACTCTTCCCATTGTTCCTTCCGGGACACCTCTTAGATTAATAGCTGCTTTCACAATTTCTTTCTTTTGCAAATTGTGTGGGAGAGTATCGTCTTTTGGCATGTGCACCTCTGGTTATCTTCTGCAGATTACACGACTTTTGTCTTTAATGAACACATCAAGGCAATATTGATAACAGGTAAGGCGGATTTATTGTGGGAAGATGGGCGTATGTCTAGTCCATATAAATATCTCGTATTGCATGGAAGAAAACCTGTACATGAGGCTTTGCTAGAAGGGTTAGAGATCGCTTGCATTCACCTATCGCAAAAGGCTAACGGTGACATTATTCAAGAGATTAAATCACTAGCCAATGCAAAGGGTATCAAAATCGAAATAACAACAGATAATAGAATTTCAGCTCTCAGCAAGAGTGGTCAACACCAAGGTATTGCTGCAGACCTGAAAGCCCAAAGAATGCAGTCACTTCCGCATTTCCTATCAGAAAGGAATGGTAGAAAGCACCAAACATATGTGGTCGTGTTAGATGGTGTACACAACCCAGCGAATGTAGGAATGATTATCCGAACTGTTACCGCAGCAGGTCTAGACGCAATAATAATTCCGGACAAGGGAACAGCAAATATTAACCCTGTCGCAATCAAGGCTTCAGCAGGAACAGTTTTCAAAGCTCCTATAGTGCGAGTCGATACCACCAATAATGCAATCGATCAACTGATTGAAAACCGATTTGAAATCCTTGGACTGGAAACTTCAGGCGAAAGCATATACCAAGTCGAATTGCCCGAGAGGATGGCACTTGTGTTAGGGAACGAAACATTAGGATTAAACAAAGAAACAGTAGAGAAACTTTCAAAGATGATTTCAATACCGCTCGCCAACAATATTGAGTCGCTCAACGTAGCAGCATCAGCAGCTATAGCAAGTTACGAAATTGTGCGGAGGTCATTGGCTATTTAGCGGAACCTCCATAAGGTACCTGATGGAGTGTCTTCTATTTCAATGCCTTGTGAGTGTAACTGATCTCGAATTCTGTCTGCTTCTTCAAAGTTCTTTCCTTGCCTAGCAATTTCGCGTTGTTGAATGAGCTGCTCTATTTCCTCGTCGGAGTCCTTCTCAACCTGGCCAAGCCCAAGTACTTCTAACAATTCGGTAACTGTAGCCAACGCGTTCTGCGCTCCTTCGATGTCTTGCGAGTCAAGCAAAGCGTTTCCAGCATTAATCGACTCAAAAATCACAGCTAAAGCATCTGGGGTTCCTAAGTCATTATCCATGGCTTCAGAAAATCTCTTCTTTATATCGTCATCAGCGATTCCAGCTGTAATCTTGGCTGCATCCATTCTTCTGAAAAATGCATCTATCCTTTCTATGCCCCCTGACGCTCCGGCCATAGTTTCTTCAGAGAGTTCCATAAGAGAACGGTAATGGGCTTGTAGCATTGCGAGGCGTAAGGGTCTTGCTCCGTATTGGTCCATGGCATCACCCAATGTCTGAAAATTCCCCAGTGATTTTGACATCTTTTCACCACTGACATTTAACATGCCACTGTGCATCCAGTGCGTAGCAAATGAATATCCAGCCGCTTCGCACTCAACACGCTCATTTTCATGATGAGGGAACGTTAGATCCGAACCGCCGCCATGAATATCAAAGCCTTCTCCTAAAAGATTCAAAGACATTGCCACACATTCTATGTGCCAACCGGGCCTTCCTAGTCCCCAAGGGCTGTCCCACGTTGGCTCGCCGGGTTTGGCGGTCTTCCAAAGGGCAAAGTCAAGGGGGTCGCTTTTATCCATATCTGCATCAATTCTTGCTTTTGCACTATCACGTAATTCTTCGACAGACCGATTTACCAAAGCCCCGTAACCTTCGAATGCGCTAACATCAAAGTAAATTCCGCTTCCCTCAATCTCATATGCTGACCCATTCTCCATGAGTTCTTCAATGATTGAAATCATTTCCCGAATGAATTGAGTCGCCCTAGGCCTTTCATCTGGGTCCTTGATTCCAAAGTTTCGGAGTTGTTCAATGTGTATATTTGCATACTTTTGAGCAAGTTCTTCTTCAGAGATTCCCTCATCGAGGGCTCTATTAATAATTTTGTCATCAATATCCGTGATATTACTTACAAGAAATACCTCAAACCCTGCCCACACTAAGTAACGCTTCAGGACATCATATGTTAGGGCTGTTCGAGCATGACCCAGATGAGGAACATCTTGCACTGTGGGGCCACAAGCATATATGGAAACCTTGCTTGGGTCCTTAAGTTTAAGATCTCGTATCGTGTTGCTCATCGTGTCATAAATACGCATGCGTAAAAGCATAGATAACAAATCAGAGATGTACGCGCCTTCTTTTGGTTTCCTTGCAGAATGAAGTGTCGACTTTCAAGAAGGTTCTAATCAGATAGCCTAGTATTCTCAACACATTGCCCTCGTAGCTCAGTAGGATAGAGCAACCGCCTCCTAAGCGGTAGGTCACAGGTTCGATTCCTGTCGAGGGCGCTTGGTTCGTTATATTTAACGAAAGTTGACATCTTTTGGTTAAAGAATATGAAAGACTTAACTAACACGGTCACTAGTGGGGAATATGTCGATAGCGGAAAGCAAAAGTTACAGCATAAATGACCGCTACGTTAAAGATAGTGGGAAGGTTTTTCTCACTGGCGTTCAAGCCATAGCTAGACTTCCCATTCAACAACTTCGCGCTGATAGAAATCAAAACTTGAAGACGGCTTCCTTGTTAGCCGGGTACCCTGGTTCGCCACTCGCAGGTTTAAATTTTGAGATTGACAATGCGGCTAGGCTTGCGTCGGATTTACCTATCGTTCATCGTCCAGTGCTTAACGAAGAGCATGGGGCAACGGCAATTATGGGCAGTCAGTTAGCTGCCGAGCAACCTGACTTTTATTTTGATGGAGTCGTAGGGTTTTGGTACGGGAAAGCACCTGGACTAGACAGAGCAGGTGATGCACTCCGTCACGCAGTATTTGCAGGCACATCTCGATATGGAGGGGCAGTCGCAGTAGTTGGTGACGACCCAGCTGCGAAAAGCTCAACGCTACCTTCAAGTTCTGACGCAACATTGGTTGATCTCCACATGCCGATTCTTTATCCAGGTGATGTGAAAGAAATAATGACACTTGGGATGCATGCCATAGCGTTGAGCCGCATCACTGGTGCTTGGACAGCGTTAAAAGTGGTTGATGCGGTAGCAGATGGAAGCGGAACCGTTGACCTTGCCTCCACTGTCATAGAACCAATAATTCCCGATTTGCTAATTGAAGGCGTTGAATACCAGCACAAACCAGACGCTAAATTATTGCCACCAAATAATCTGGCTATAGAAAAGGACTTAAGAGTAGTTAGATCTGAATTGGTTCGAAGATATACAGTAGCGAATAAACTTAATCCGACAATAGTTGATCCATCGGACGCTTGGATCGGTTTGATAGCTAGCGGGTTCACCTACCATGAACTCCGCCATGCTTTACATTCGATCGGGTTACGTACGCTAAATGATATTGAGAAGGCAGGGATTCGATTGCTGCACTTGCAATTACCGATACCTTTTGACCCTGACAATATTCGAAACTTTGCTAGAGGCCTTGAAGAAATTGTTGTCATCGAAGAAAAGAACCCTACAGCGGAGTGGTTAGTCAAAGATGCACTTTATGGCAGTGCAAACCAACCAAGAGTGCTAGGGAAGTCTTACCCAGATGGAACGCCTCTCATGCCTAGCCATGGAATTTTAGATGCGAATACGATGGTGCAAGGTATCTATGACCGATTATCGCTTCGTGTTGCGGATAAGTTAGTTTCTCCAAAACCGCGGAATAAGCAGAATAATCAACGAGAACTCATTCCGTTGAGTGCTACAAGAAGTCCATACTTTTGCTCTGGTTGTCCACATAATTCCAGTACAAAGGTCCCTGAAGACTCTTTAATAGGGGCTGGAATAGGTTGCCATACAATGGTTCTTTTGATGGATGAAGACCAAGTGGGCAATATTGCTGGCGTTACGGCCATGGGCAATGAGGGCATGCAATGGGTAGGAATGGAGCCGTTTGTTAAGAGAAAGCACTTCATACAAAACATCGGTGATGGAACGTATTTCCACTCGGGGCAGTTAGCTATTGCATCAGCAATTTCAGCAAACAGTAACATCACTTTTAAATTGTTATACAACGGAACAATAGCCATGACTGGGGGTCAGGACCCAAAGGGCGGGTTGTCTGTAGATGAAATATCTAGGATTATGGTTGCGCAAGGAGTGAAAGAGATCATTATCACAACTGATGATGTTCGAAAATATCGAAGACTTAAACTTCCCAATAATGTGAGTGTGTGGGATCGATCTCGTGTTGTGGAAGCTCAGGATGTTCTTGCCGGGGTAGATGGTGTAACAGTCCTCATACACGACCAGGCGTGTGCAGCTCAATTGCGGCGCTTGCGGAAACGCAATGTTGAAGTTAAACCAGATTTTCGCGTTTTGATTAATCATCGAATATGTGAAGCATGCGGTGACTGTGGAGAGGTTTCAAATTGTTTATCAGTCCAAAATCAAGAAACGATATTGGGACCTAAAGCGCGTATTGACCAAGACTCTTGTAACTTTGATGCCTCCTGTATCAATGGTGACTGCCCAAGCTTTATGACTGTAGAGATTGATCCAGAAATGCCCAGTAAAGCGCTCTCAAAAGGGAGAGAGGATATAGAGCTTCCTGCGCCTGAAGTTAAAGTCTCTACTGACAAACTAGATCTTCGTATTGCGGGTATAGGTGGGACTGGAGTAGTGACTGCGGCTCAAATCTTAGCCACTGCAGCAATGCTGGATGGATATGAAGTGCGGGGGTTAGACCAAACAGGGCTCTCCCAAAAGGCTGGCCCAGTTGTTAGCGACTTACGCTTAACACGAGATATTCCTCGACCATCAAACTTGCTGATGCATCAAAGCGCCGATGTGATTATTGGATTTGATTTGCTCGTAGCTGCCAGTGATAAAGCTTTAGATGTAGCTAAGTCTGGCAAAACTATTCTGATCGCTTCGGAAACAGAAACCCCGACCGGCGAAATGGTAGGAAATCCTCTAGGAACGCTTCCTACTACCAAGATGCTGCTAGAACGTCTTTCAAATTGCATTAAAAAAGAATCAAGTTACCTTGTTGACGCAGGGGCACGTTGCAAGGACTTGCTCGGATCTGTAACTTCATCAAATATTTTCCTCTTGGGAGTCGCAGTTCAATTTGGTGCACTTCCCGTCAGCCCTCAATCCTTTGAACAGGCAATAAAGTTAAACAATGTCAATGTTGAAGGCAACCTTGATGCATTTCAATGGGGTCGGGCATGGGTATTTGACAGCGACTATGTCGAGCATGTCATTCGGGATCAAAGACGAGTAACCGATTCACAACCACAACTGCACCTGAATGATGATATAACTAGCCGGATTCATTCACTGAAGTTGTCAGATGACGATGCCCATTTGATCAGTTTCCTAGCTAATGATGTTTTGGGGTTCCAGAACTTCCGAACTGTTGAAGAGTTCATAAGTCTCCTTGAAAGAGTTGACCGCTCATCAACTGGGCTAACCAGTAATGACGATAGGGAGTCTTTGATAATCGCTGTTGCCCGAAATGCTCATAAATTGATTGCTTACAAAGATGAATACGAAGTCGCTCGGTTATTTCTTTCGCCTGAGGTAGAAGGTCAAATCAATAATCTTCCTCAAAGCCGAGGCGCGAAAAGAGCTACTTGGTATCTTCATCCACCATTTTTAAGAGCTATGGGTTTAAAAAAGAAATTAAAGATTCCTTATAGCATCGCTTCTCCCGTCATGAAGTTACTTCGGAATGGTAAGCACCTACGCGGAACAAGATTGGATCCATTTGGTTACGCAAAGTTGAGAAAAATTGAACGTCAAATCCGTGATAGGTACATCAAAGCAGTAGATACTTCAATGGAATTCCTAAATGACGATAATTATTCAAAAATTTATTTGCTAGCTGTCCTGCCAAATGAGGTGAGAGGCTTTGAGGATATTAAATTAAAGAAAGCAGAGGAATTTCTCATGAAGCTGACGAGAATGGAAAAGGAACTTACCGATTCTTGAGATTGTTTTGTGATTATCTGTTGAGGTAGTAGATTGATCCGGCGTTGGTGTTGCCGTTTACGTTTTGGCCTGGTGCGCCAATGATGATGTCTTCGTCTATGGTGATGATGCTGCTACCGAAGAGTGCGTTTGTTTGGGCTGTTCCTTCGAAGGTGGTGAGGTCGGCGTGGAATAGTTCGTCTGTGTCGACGTCGAGGATGCCGGCGGTGGTGGGGAATAGTGAGACGGCGCCTGCGTTGTTGTCGCTTCCGATGCTTTCGTTGGGTATGCCGACGATGACGTCGTCTGTGCCGTCACCGGTGACGTCTGCGGCGAGAACGAACGCTCCGAACCTATCTCCGGCTTCGAGGTTGCCTTCAACACCGGTTGAGCCTTGATGCAGCGACTGCACTGATGGGGTGGTGTCTGAATGTTCGTCGGGATTGAATCGTATTTGGATGAGTCCACTGTTCGAGATGGAACCGATATCTTCGTCGGGGATGCCTATGATGAGGTCACCGATACCGTCTCCGTCTATATCAGCGGCATCGACTGCGTATCCGAAACGGTCACCGGTTTCGGAAGCTCCTGGCCATCCGGAACTGTTTTGGTGGAATAGTCCGTCGTTATCTCCGCTTGCTCCTGACGCTGATCCGTAGAGGATATGGACGAGGCCTGCGTTGTTTCGGGAACCGATGCCTTCGCCGGGAACTCCGATGATGACGTCATCGTAGCCGTCTGCGTCTATATCGAAGACATCGACTGCGTATCCGAAGAGATCACCGGGTTCTGAACCGCCTCGAATGCCAGGGGAGTTCTGGCTGAAGAACTGGTCATTATCGGCTGTGATACCGGACGCTGATCCGTAGAGGATATTGATGGCGCCTGCGTCGTCGCGTGATCCGATGCCTTCGCCGGGCACTCCGACGACGAGGTCGTCGTAGCCATCTCCGTTGATATCGCCGGTAGCGAGAGAAGACCCGAAGAGATCACCGGGTTCTGAACCGCCTTTAACACCGGGGGTGTTCTGGTAAATGTTCTCTGGGTTTTCTAACCCGTTGGAACTGCCGTAGGTGACCATGACAAGGCCAGCATTGTTACGTGATCCGATGCTCTCACCGGGAACTCCGACAACGAGGTCATCGAAACCGTCATTATCGAAATCACCGGCCGCTACCGCAGCTCCGAACTCGTCACCAGCCTCAGCGTACCCAGGCCACGAATCATTCCCCTGATAAATATTTTGCGTATTCGACCATCCGCCTGACCCCCCAAATACCACATGTATGAGTCCAGCTTTGGAAAGAGAACCCACCCCTTCACCAGGGGACCCCACAGCAACATCGCTCGAATTATCGCCGTTGAAATCAGCAGAAATAGAGGAAGAGCCAAACAAATCATAGAACTCCGCTTTATTCCATGCTTCTGGAAGCAGTCCTTGCGTTTCTTGGGAAATTCTATTTACGTCGTTGTAAAAGTCATCAACAGAGTACAAAGTAGATAGTATTTGGTGATCATAATCAAGGCCATCTGCAGTTACGCCAGCATTAACTATAGACATGAATGAATCGCCTTTAGTGGTTGCGGTTCCGGCGGTTCCATAGATGGTTATATCTGCTTGGTCCGTCCTTCCAGAGTCACCCCTATCACTTCCAATTTTTAAACCTGTAATAGCTCCGATCGAACCAAGTGATGAGTCTGCAATCCATCTGCCTAAATCAATTCCAGAATAACTTCGGATCCAGTTATGTCGCGGGTTGTTAACATGATCAAATTCATCCGCTCCTGACTGCAAATAAGCAGTAGCCGAACACGGATGATTTGAAGCTGAGCAGAAGACATAGGCTGACGACTCCATATAGCCACCATTTGATGAAGAGTAATATGCGTATATGGGGTTGCTTCCACTCAACATAACAAGTTGGGAAGTGTTATTTACTGCTGCTATCCAGTTTTCGCTTTGATAACCAGATTCATAAGTATAACCAGAGTAATGCTGGTCATTGACAGTTGAGTACAGATCCCAAGGAAGAGACCAACTTGAGTTATTCCGCCTGGAATTCACTTTGGCTGTTGCGTATGATCTCCCTGCTATTGCTTGTGCCTCTAGAGCTGCATTTGGCCAACTAGCAGGAACTTCTGCTAGTCCGTAGAGGTATTTATCAATAGGAAGATCCTCAATCGTTACAAAGATTCCGCCGCCAGAAAAGGTTCTCTCTCTGATCGTCAGTGTGCCCCACTGGTAACTATTTCCTGAGGTTCCTATATTAGTAAATTGGCTAATAACATTGGTCTGAACTGGCTCTCCTTCAGTCAAACTCATTGAAATTGGTGCAGTCTCACATAGGTCAATCATTTCGTCATCAACTTCTTGTTCGCATAGGTTTGTGCCATCAGGTAGTTGGATTGAAATGGGTTGGCTTGAGCCCATAATGGTGATGCTAACTGGATCGATTAACGTAGCTATGGAGATTCCCTCCCCGTTAATTATTTCGACTTCTCCCGATGTCATAACTGTGGCGCCTTCACCGCTAAACAAATGCACTCGCAGATCATCCGGAAGGCTTTCAGACGCAGTGAGAGTTGTCGACGGGTAGTAAAATTCTAGGATCTCAGCCGAGGTGTCGCCGTTAAGAGCCCGCCCATAAGCTCCGTATTGGCTCATTCCTACACCATGACCCCACCCTTTCCCATCGATAGTTATGAAGGTCTCAACCTCGTCAGCATGCGTTATAGAGGCGGACACATTCAGTAACGAAAAGAACAGGGCAACTAGAGATAGAGCCCATATCAAATTGGTGTTAGTGCGGTGAGATTTTGTAAAGGAGTTCATTTTGGCATTCCACCCGCCTACTTAATGATCTCTTAAATAAGTGGCCGGTTCAAGTCATTCATTGCAGAATTCAGGAATCTTTGTTCTACCAAACAGAAACCCTAACCCCCAGGCAATGTGCATCGTGATAAACACTAAACTCAAAGAAGCTCTAAGTTGAGCTGAGAGCCCCTTTTGAAAAGTTGATACGGCTATGCAAATTAGAAAATATGCAAGAGAGGGGACCAGATACCATGCGTTTAATAACGCATATAAAATCACCGAAGTGAGCATCATAATTATTAGCGACGGGGGAGCAAGTTGCCTTAATTTTAACGATTTAGGGTGTTTGAAGATAACCTTTCGTTTCCACTTTCCATATTGAAAAAATTGAGAAAATAATTGCGAAATGTTCGATCTAGGGAAGTATCTGACCACAAGATCAGGGGTGAACCAAACCAATCTTCCTGTTTGACGAATTCTGATATTGAGTTCATAATCTTGGTTGCGGACGAGCCTCTCATCAAACCCAGCTACTTCTCTGAAAAGAATAGTGTCAAAAATTCCAAGATATACAGTGTCAACTGGACCTTCTGCTCCACCGTAGTGAAACTTTGCATTACCAACACCGAATTTTGATGTCATTGCAGTAGCTACAGCGGTTTGAAAACTAGTTTCACCAGTAGCCATTTGAATACCGCCGACGTTGCCTGCACCAGTTTCAATAATTTTTTCCACCCCGACACGGACGTAGTCTTCGGGAAGTTGGCAGTGCGAGTCAACCCTAACAAGGTACGCTCCAGTCGCTCGCTCGGCAGCTAAATTTAAACCACGAGCCGTTCCTCCACTTTTGTTTTCTACTATGTTGATTCGTGAATCTTGCTTGCTATATTCCTTTGCAATAGTTCCCGTCCCATCATTAGATGGGCCAATTGCCAGAATAATCTCGATAATATTTGCGTAACTTTGATTGCGAATTGACTCTATAGTCCTTTCAAGAGTCTTAGCAGCATTCCTGACTGGCATTATTATAGATACTGGTGGTTGTAAGTGGGCCATCGTTAAAGTCTTCGAACGAGAATTGTCCAAATAGTTTGGAAAAGAATCTGGAGATCAAGGATCGGAGACCAGTTAACCAGATACTGAAGGTCATGCCCTAATTTGTATGCAGGGTCAGTGTGGTATCGGCCTTTGACTTGAGCTAACCCAGTTATGCCCGGTGCAATATCATGTCTACGCTCATAGCCGGGGATTTCTAATTGGTATTGATTTGTGAAGTCCGGCCGTTCTGGTCGAGGCCCAATAATGGACATTTCTCCTTTCAGAACATTTATGAATTGGGGAATTTCGTCTAAACGCGTTCTCCTTACCCAATCAAGACCTTTGACGACACGAGCGTCTTTGTGGTCTGCCTTTATAACTCCGGTGCTGATCTCAGCATTCTCGGTCATCGTGCGAAATTTTAGCATTAAAAATGGTTGACCGAATTTCCCAGTTCGTTCTTGCCTGAAGATAATATTCTTACCAGCTAGGAGCCTCACATAGCTTGCAACGAAGATTGTGATGAGCACCAACGGAATTAATCCAATCGCAAGATACAGAAGTTCTATCTTTCGCTTAAGTGTTAATCGAGGCTTCGAGAGAGAGTGAGCGCGCAAAGCGATAAAGGGCATCCCCCCGATCTGAAGGCTTCGTTTGAGACCCAGAAGAGTATCCGAAGGTATCACTCGCTGGAAAATGCCTATTCTCTGCTCTTCAATGTCAGTCAACGGAGCAGGATAGACGCTCTGAAGGCCTCCTGCGCTCATCAATAGAATATCGGTTGCTGACAACTCTCTAGCACGACCTGCTAAACCTATCGGATTATTCGTTGAGCCAACAACTGTGATGTCGGGTTCAGACATAAGAATATGATCACTTCCCAAAGAGATATCTATATCGTTGCCTACAAGAAGTACGCGTGGTTTGCCAAAACGCTTATTTCGCACTTTATGAGATAACCAACGGTTGAATGCTATTCCGAGCGAACTGAAAATACCGAAGGCTACTAAATTGCCTCGCGGCATCAGGAAAAATCCCGTTATCAACGCTAGCGTTGCATCAATTAGGACAGCGAATGTAGTTAATGCAGTGATACGCGGCAAAAGTGACCTTGCACCGATCCTTGGGGAGGCCTCGTACAACTCACCGAAATAATAAACAAACAGGTGAATCAGAACTGCTATTAAAAATCCAACACAATACGTACCGAATGATTTAGGCCATGAGGTGCCAAATCTTACGAGCAATGAACCAAATAAGACAGCAAACAGGACAAAAGAATCTGCAATATAGAGGGCCCGTAATCTAGTTCCTTTAAGAAGCAAATTCCTGTTCACTGATACCTTTCGCTGTATGCGATGTTGGTTGCACGAATATTAGCTATCAGGAGTAATCACTATGACGACATCTCCGCCACCAACAGAATCTCCCTCAGAAACCCCAATTTCAGATACAGTTCCATCCACATCTGATGCAATATTATTCTCCATCTTCATAGCTTCTAGAACTAGAAGAATATCGCCGGATTGGACTTTGTCTCCCACAGCTACCTGAATTTTAACTATTGTTCCCTGCATGGGGACTGTTATCTTCCCATCCCCACCTGAAGCACTAGCACCTGTTGCAGATGCGCTACGTCGGATCTGACTTTTCCCACTTGGAACTGACATTGAGACGCTAAAGCGTTTGCCGTCAACTTCTACTTCAGTCGTTCGGATGACTGACCCGCTTCCGGCTTCAGTGTTCTCTAGAGGAGAACCTTTTACGCCAGTTAAATCAAGTTCTTCCTCAACCCATTTCGTAGAGTGTTTATTTTCTTGGAAATCAGGGTGCCTAAGGATAGCTAGATCAGCTGGGATCGTTGTGCTCAGTCCAGCTATTTCAAACTCCTCAAGAGCTCGTATAGTCCTCGCAATAGCAGTTTTCCTATCTTTGCCCCAGCAGATTAATTTGCCAACAAGATTGTCGTAGAATTGGCTGATCTCGTCACCTTCCTCGTAACCGCCATCCCACCTTGTTCCAAAACCAGCCGATGCTTTGAATGTTGTGAGCCTACCCGGACTTGGGAGAAATTTTCCTTCAGCTGGATCTTCAGCGTTAATTCTGACCTCTATGGCATGGCCTGCGATTTCAACATCTTCCTGCCTGATGCTGAGCTCTTCTCCAAATGCAACTCTAAGTTGTTGCTCAACCAGATCAACTCCAGTTACCATTTCCGTAACCGGGTGCTCTACCTGAAGACGGGTATTCATCTCTAAATAGTAGAACTCCTCGTTTTCATATAAGAATTCTACCGTCCCTGCGTTGACGTAATCACACCCTTTGGCCACTGCAACTGCAGCTTCGCCCATTGCTTTAAGGATTGATTCTGGGATATCAAAAGCTGGCGCTTCTTCTATCAGCTTTTGGTGTCTTCTTTGTGCTGAGCAATCTCTGGTGCCAAGGTAAACCGCATTTCCGTGCTGATCGCAAAGAACCTGCACTTCAACGTGCCTTGGTTTGGTGAGGTATCTTTCCATATAAATTTCGTCTCGGCCGAAATAGGCGAGCGCTTCTCTCTGAGAAGAATCAATAGCGGCTTGAATCTCATCCTTGTTCAGGACAACTTTCATGCCACGGCCTCCACCTCCATAAGCAGCTTTGATAGCAACCGGATAGCCATGCTCAGCAGCGAAATCCTCCACTTCGCTAGGTGAAGTGATGAAATCTGTAGTGCCAGGCACACCACTCACTCCTACTTTCTCTGCAGCTTGGCGCGCACTAATTTTGTCACCCATAACGGCAATCGCTCCGACAGGAGGACCAATAAAGGTGACGCCCTTTTCTGTTATAGCTTGTGCAAATTCAGCATTTTCAGAGAAAAATCCGTATCCGGGGTGGACTGCATCGATTCCAGCAGTTTCAATAATTTCAAGAATCTTGTCTGTGTTCAAATAGCTATCAGCAGCAGTTTCGCCCCCGAGAGCATAAGCCTCATCAGCAAGCCGTGTATGCAATGCATTCCGGTCTAACTCTGAATATACTGCGACTGACTGAATTCCTAATTCACGGCAGGCCCGAATGACCCTTACAGCAATCTCTCCTCTATTCGCAATAAGTACCTTTGTGAACACGGCTTTAACGTTACAGAATTTGGAGCAAAAGTAAGTGTCAATCGTAAAACTCATTGAAATTTTTTCTGCTTGGCGTAAAGGAATGGTGCTGCGCAAAAGGCTAAAACCCTTTGATTTCGGGGAAATTTCTTGGAAATCAACAACTGGCTCGACTAATCACGATTTACTGCTAAAAGCTCAATCAGGAACAAATCAGCTTTCTGTAGCAATAGCTGATCATCAGACTGCCGGAAAGGGGCGTGAACAAAGGCAGTGGATATCGGAAAAGAGGTCATCGCTTTTGATGTCTGTACGATTTGAGGTAGACCTCGTGTCTGACCCAATAAGCCTATTCAGCATGAAATTATCCGTTTCAGTTGTAAGAGCGTTGGAGAAGCTTGGATTCTCCGAAATAAAGATTAAATGGCCTAATGATCTTGTGACGGTTCATGACGGGGAACCGCACAAGTTGGCGGGAATCCTAGCTCAGTCGACTATAAAAGGATCTCATGCTTCTGTGGTCGTCGGATTGGGGTTAAATATCTCTTTAGTGAATTTGAGGACTCTCCTACCAGATGATCATATTTCGGCATTGTCTGAGATTGGTCAACCACCGGACGTTATTGATCTTGCGGAAGGCATTCTAAGAGAAATTTGCGTGTTTGATTTAAAGAATGATTCTCTATTAGCTGAGTACGAAAAGTATTCTCACACTTTGGGCACACATGTGAGAGTAGAAGTTGATGAAGAGATATTTGATGGCTTAGCAAAGCGAGTAACTCAAACCGGATCACTAGTGGTAAAGCTTGATAATGGCTTCGAAAGAGAGATCTCAGTTGGAGAGATAATTCATTTGCGATGAGAATTGATTCTCAAGCGAATCCTTAACCGAAAGTTCATAGGGTAGTTTGAAGTTATGCCGATTGATCGAAGACCAAGGAGAAGGAGAACATGGTTTCAACGCTTCTTCTTGTTGGTTGCATTTCTCATGTTTTGTTCTTCAACTGTCGCAGCCATTCTGCTTGCCTACACATCGGAAACCGTCGGCAGGATTCCTCGGACTGCCTACGGAACATCACTCAGCGCCGAATCGGAGTCAAACTCCGATCCATTGAACTTCCTTTTAATAGGGTCTGATTCTATTGCAAATTTACCCGAGGGAGATTACCTCAGGAGGGTTTCAGGGAGGTCATCCAGGCAACTTCTAACTGATACCTTAATCGTTCTTAGATTAGATCCGAGTGGCGCTACTAAAGCGTCTGCATTATCTTTGCCTCGTGACCTTTATGTTCCTATCTCGGGATACAACGAGATGCAGAAGATTAACAGCATTGTTTATTTCACGGATAAACCTACCTTGGTTCAAACTATTCGTGACGTGCTGGATATTCCAATCCATCATGTTGTAGAAGTAGATTTCAATGGATTTATGCGGTTGTTTGAAACAATTGGCGGACTGGACGTTTATCTGGAATATCCTTTGAGAGATAAAAAAGCTCAATTAGATATCCCGGAATCTGGTTGTGTCACTTTAACTCCTCTTCAGGCGTTAGGTCTGGTCAGGTCCAGAGAGTTGCAAGCTTATGTAGAGAACTTTGATGGGTGGTATGGGCCTTCCGCTAACGCGTGGGTAAGAGTCGACGGTACCGGGGATTTTGGCCGGCAAGAACGTCAGCAAGATTTCCTGATACTCGCACTTCAACAAGCTTTTGACTCTGGTTTTCGCAACCCTCTTAAAATAACCGAAATTATTCAGGAGGTTCTAGGCGGGGGTTTCGTTAATCTAGACGACAGACTGACACCTCAAAAGGCAATTGACTTAGCACAACAGTTTCGAAACTTTCGTCCAAACGATCTTGAAAAGTACCTCTTGCCTACCGTTTATGACTTTGCAGACGAACTTTCAATACAGCGGATTGTAGAAGTTGAGGCTGAACCTATTCTTGATGTTTTTCGAGTTCCTAGTTTAATTGAATCGGAAGACCTAAGTCTTGATAAAAGCTTTTCAGAAATACACCTCGAGAATGTCGAGCTATTTACAGCGACTTCATTTGGATTATTAGAGAATTCTCAAGAGTTCTTTGTTGGTTCAGTAAGTGGATCTCAAAAGATGCAAACCGAATTAACGAATGCAGAGAAGAGAGCGGAGATCCTAGAAAAGGCTGCCAAAATACGAGGTTGTTAGGCTAAAACGCCATAAAAGACCAAATGTCCAGATGCTTTGCCGAATTTTTTTTAAAGAACCTTCAAACTTGCGCCAAAAGTGTCTCTGTAACCACTACCGTATGAAGGCATGGGCAAGGCATCATCAGCAAAGAAAATTGCAAGAGCGGAGAAGGCCGTATCATCCAGTGGGCCAACTGAACGGAAACAGTTAGGCTACCCCTCAGTAGTTGCTTTGGTCATTGTTTTAGGGCTGGCTCTTGTGGTCTTTGCAAGAGCGACACGTGATGCTGAAGCATCACCTACACTTCAGGAGCATTGGCACGCAGCATATGGAGTCTGGGATTGCGTAACCGAATCATTTTTAACACCATTCCAAAGCGAGTTTGACCCGGAAGGGATACATTCGCACCAAGATGGGCTCATACACATTCATCCATTCACCTCTTCAGTGACAGGGAAAGAAGCGAGAATGAGTGTCTTCCTAAACGCAATGGGGGCAGCTCTTTCAAATAGTGGCCTAGAGCTACCAGGAGGCGCAACACTAGAGTCTGGAGTAACGTGCAATGGTGAAGAAGCCGTTATGCAGATCATTCGTTGGGAAGATGCTTTCATCGGAGGGGAGCCCACAAATATCTTCACTGAGAATCTTGCTGATGTACGTTTTCTCAATGATAGGGAGGCTTACACCATAGCCAGAGCTCCTATCGGGGCTGACATTCCATTGCCTACTTCAATCAACAATCTAGAAGGTGTTCTAGGCGGTAGAACCGGCCCAGGGATTGACCCCCCCAACACGACTAATGTGCCAGGTCCTCAGGACTTCGGGGTGGAACTTGACTGATAGCGATAGGGGGGAGAACTCAGGCCCTGTGATCGTTATAGTCAGTGGTTACTTCAGCCCTTTGCACTGCGGGCATTTGGATTACTTAGAGGAAGCCGCAACAGCAGGCGACCGACTTGTTGTGATTGTCAATAACAATGAGCAGCAGATTTTGAAAAAGGGCAAGCTAATCATGGATCAGGAGGATCGGCTGCGGATCGTCAAAGCGCTATCCGTAGTGGATGAAGCAATTATATCCATTGACAATGATGGGTCTGTGGGGCGAACACTTGCGTTGATCGCCAAGTCGAATGAAAATTCAGATTTGATCTTCGGTAATGGAGGTGACCGGAACTCCTTGGAGGATATTCCTGAAGCAGATGTCTGCCACAAGTACGGTATTGAAACTATTTTTAATTTCGGCGGGACTCAGAAGAGAGATTCCAGCACTAGGATTAATCAAGAATTAGGTTTGGAGACCAAAGGGTAACTCCTATCTAAAAAGGTCATCCTGCGGATCCCGCACTATTTGATCTTGTACGGATCCACTCCCAAACCAACTAATATCGGCACCGCGGACTATAGCGATGGGAATACCTGAAGATTTCCCCATAACAAGTTCAGCTGCTGATGCTAGTTCATCAACCAAAGCGACCTCAGTTACTTGCATTTCCCTGCCGAACGCATCAGGGCTTCCCCGTAGATCTAGTATTGGTAGAACGCCGGCACTACCAATAGCTACATCAGTTAGGCCTCTTCTCCAAGGTCTACCAAAAGTATCCGAAATGATTATTCCGACGTCTAGTTGGAATCTGCCTGCCAGACCATCGCGTAATCTTCTAGCCGAGCGATCACTGTCATCAGGAAGTAGTGCTGCTTGACCGCGCTTCACATTTGATAAGTCAATTCCGGCGTTTGCACAAACGAATCCATGTTTGGTTTGACTAATTATAAGGTCGCCGCGACGCCTAAGAATTCTTACGGATTCTCTCTCCACTAACGGCTTATGGCTCAAGGGATCATTTGGATCAATATCGATCATTTGATTCTCTGCCTTGGAAATAATCTTTTGAGTAACGACGAGAATATCACCTGACTGAATATTGTTTAACTGCCCAATTATTTCAACTAAATCATCACCGGGTGATATTTCGGGGATACCTTCAAGTGGAATTATTTCTAATTTTGTCATTTCAGCCTGCTATCTCTTCAAATGTAGTCTTACAAAGATCAGCTGCCTTTGTGCTATTGGTCATCACTGTATCTGTAATGATGCAGTTAAGGCCTAATTCTTGAATCCTCTTTTTTTCATGTTTATCAACGTCATCAATCACAAACGTTCCAACAATATCTTTGTACATTTTCGCAACAGCAGATGCAGATGCTTCATAGCCAAGTTCGTTGAGGAGGCGATCGGCAGGACCCTTTAATGCTTTGCCTCCAATAATTCCGGAGATTGCAATAACATCTTTGCGCCGTTTCTGCAGAGCATCCTTAATTCCCGCAATGGAAAGTATCGGAGCGATACTCACCAAAGGGTTTGAGGGAGCGATTAGAATAACATTAGCTCCAAGGATTTCAGAGATTAATTCCGGGGCTGGTTGGGCCATTTCGTGTCCTTGAAACTTAATGCTGGCAATTTCAACATCATGTGCTAGCCGAACAAAATAGTCTTGAAAGTTCAGATCTTCTCCGCTGACGGTTGAAACAATTGTCCTAACAGGATCGTTACTCATCGGAATGACATTGACTCCAACTCCCCACTTGGATGCTATTTCACGAGTGACCTCTGAAAGGGTAGCTCCCTCAGTAAGTCTCTGCGTACGAAATAAATGAGTTCCAAGATCTCTATCCCCAAGGCGAAACCAATCAATTCCTCCGTACATGGTTAACATATCCATTGCGCGCCAACCCTCGCCCCTTAAGCCCCATCCAGTATCGGGGTTAATTTCGTTTCCGAGTGTATATATTACGGTATCGATATCTGGGGAGATATGAAGGCCGTGCAGTGATAAGTCATCTCCTGTATTGACAATAGCTGTTATTGAATCAGGAGCGACTACCTTTACAAGGCCTCGTAGTAATTTGGCAGCACCGACGCCGCCACAAAGAACAACTATCTTCTTTCCAACCAATTCTGTCACGCCAAACCTTTGAGGCGTCCCTCAAGCAGGGCTAGGTCCGCTTCAACCATCATGGCCACAAGGTCTTTGAACGACGTGCTGGGCTCCCAAGCAAGTACCCTATTCGCTTTCCCATAATCGCCAACGAGAAGATCAACCTCTGCTGGCCTAAAAAATTGTTCATCAACTACAACATGATCCTCGTAGTTGAGTCCAAGGTGGCTAAAGGCAAGGTCGCAAAATTCCCGGACGCTATGTGTCATTCCGGAACAGATAACATAGTCGTCAGGTTGTTCTTGTTGTAGCATCATCCACATCGCCTCAACATAGTCTCCGGCGAAACCCCAATCTCTCTTCGCATCAAGATTGCCCAAGGAGAGCTTTTCCTCAAGTCCTAATTTGATTGATGCGGCACCGTAACTTATTTTTCGGGTAACAAACTCTAGGCCGCGTCTCGGACTTTCATGATTGAACAGGATGCCGCTAGAAGCATGGAGATTGTAGCTTTCGCGATAATTGACAGTTATCCAATGCCCATAAACTTTCGCAACGCCATAAGGGCTTCTTGGGTGAAATGGAGTGGCTTCTGTTTGAGGAACTTCTGCCACTTTGCCAAACATCTCACTAGAGCTCGCTTGATAAAATCGTATCGTAGGATTTACGATACGAATTGCATCGAGCATTCGAGTAACACTTAAAGCTGTTGTTTCTCCAGTTAGCACTGGTTGTCCAAATGAAGTTTGCACAAAGGATTGAGCAGCAAGATTATAAATCTCGTCCGGTTCGTGAATTTTTATAGCATCAATAAGTGAGATCTGGTCAAGTAGATCACCATTTACGAAATCTATAGATCCCTGTATGTGCGCAATTCGTTCGTAATTCACTGTGCTGCTTCTTCTGACCATTCCTACGACCTCGTAGCCTTTCCGAAGAAGAGCTTCGGCAAGGTAAGACCCATCTTGACCAGTGATTCCTGTAATAAGTGCTTTTGGCAAAAGATCTCCTTACCTATTCTGAGCTATGAGAGCCTTTGTTGACTCGATGGTATCTTTAATGGTTTGATCAAATTCTATACGGGGTTCCCAGCCAGTTTGCTTTTGAAGCTTTGAGTAATCTCCAATCAGTACAGGTGTATCTGCTGGCCTATGGAGATTAGGGTCTACTTTCAGATCAAGTTCAGAATCAATTTGACTTAAAAGCGCAGTCGCTAAATCTTGAATTTTTCTCCCAATTCCGGAACATACATTGTAGACGTTCCCTCCTTCTCCTTTAGTAAGAATTAATCTGTAGGCTCGTACAACATCTCGAACATCGGTAAAGTCTCGAATTGTTTTGAGATTCCCGACAGTAATCTCCGACTGTCCGAGTTGCTCCGCTATGAGCATCCGTTTGGCTAATGCAACAGCTACAAAATTTTCCTTTTGGCCGGGGCCGAAGTGGTTAAATGATCTTGCACGCATAATTTCAAAATTAGGGGAACCCATCTGCTTGCATAGGATCTCTGCAGCGGATTTACTTGCGGCATATGGGTTTGATGGGTTGAGCACATGCTTTTCAGTTATCGGCAACTCAGATTTCTGAACCGAACCGTAAACCTCGGCGCTAGAAACGCAAAGTACTTTCTTAACGTTGAATAGTTGGCATGCAAGAAGCATGTTTAGGGTGCCTTCAGCGTTTACGCGAAAAGTTGACAGTGGATCTTCCCAAGAGGCTTTCACATCTGCCTGTCCAGCAAGGTGGTAAACATAGTCAGGTCGAATTTTTGACATTAGATCGGTGATGCCAGCAGCGTCTAGCAAGTCAGGTCCTCCTACAGATAGGTCAGAGCAGAAAACCTCATCACCTTCATTAGAAAGATGCTCGGCTAAATGTTGGCCAACAAACCCAGCAGACCCTGTTATTAGAGCTTTCATGATTTCCCTCACTAACTACTTGATAATTGTACTGCTGAGAAGAAAGGCTCACTTGCGAAGAATCACAAAGGTTAGTTTTTATCTTACAGATACTCGCTGGGGTAAATGAGAATTAGCGAATTCGGGATTATTATTCGCCACAGTGGAAGATTTGACTAAAAGTGATGAAATTGAGTTTACTGATGAAGTCTTTTCGTTCCCTCCTGTTCGAATTGCTGTAGTAGCGCATAAGGAGAATGACTGGTTTCAAGAATCTGTAGCTTCGTTCGCAAACCTGAATTATTTGGATAAACAGCTCACTGTTCTTACTACAGGGCAAATGGAATGGGTAGAGCCCATAGTAAGCCAGTACTTTCCCGATGCCGAAATACTAGAAGTAGACCCCGAGGCTGGGCTTGGAGCAAATTTTAATGCGGTGTTAAGTAATCATGATGAGCCCGCATTCTATTTATTTTGTCACCATGACGTCGCTTTAGCTCCTGATGCTCTGCGACTCATGGTTGAAGAATCGTACCGTTCAAATGCTGCGGTGGTAGGACCTAAAGTAGTGAATTGGGAACGGCCCAATGAGCTCCTAGACGTTGGGAATGTTATGAACAGCCTCGCAGTCGCAGTTCAGAGAGTTGAAGCAGGGGAGATTGATCAAGAACAATTTGATTCCGTTGAGCAGGTATTCGCTGTATCTAATACAACATTTTTAGTCAGGGCAGATCTCTTTAGAGCTCTAGGTGGCTTCGATGAGGAAATGGGGATGTTCGGTGAGGACCTTGATTTCTGCTGGCGAGCTCAAATCGCAGGTGGAAAGATTATGTTAGTACCCGGAGCAATAGCTCGCCACAGAGATGAAAGTGGTGAGTACCAAACGAATCCGAAGAGAAGTAGGTTGATGGAGCGACATCGACTTAGATCAATTCTCAGTAACTATGGGAAAGTAAGGGTTCTGCCTATGCTTCTCCTGAACCTTTTGATTTCTACAATAAGAGGCATTTTAGGTCTGCTTCGTGGTCGTCTTACTAATCTACTGATACTCATTGATTCTTTTATTTGGAATCTTCTGAACGTAAAATCCTTGATCCAAAAGCGAAAAGTAATTAGCAAGTTGAGGCAAGTAACGGATTCAGAACTTTTAGCGCTAAATACAAATTCATACCACACACAAAGAGTTCTTCCATCTTTAGATACTGTCGTAGGCGCAAAGCAAGGATCAAACGGCCGACTATATGCATGGATTAACGAACTTCGGAGCGGCCCATCAAAGGTTTCTGTAGCTTTCTCTCTTCTCTCTGTAACCCTGTTTCTCTTTGGTAGTAGGCATCTACTCACTCGAAAAGTGCCTGTAGTTGGTGAGTTCGTTCCCTTTGATAGTGGACCAAAGGAAATCTTTGAACTCTGGGCGTCAGGTTACTGGACAAGCGGACTCGGATATGAGGGAGCGATGCCAAATGCTATGGGCATAATTGGTTTTCTCGGAATTATATTTTTAGGTTTTATGGGATTGCTTAGAACTGTGCTTACTCTCGGGATGATCCCAATAGGGGTATTGGGTATTTGGTTTTTTCTTAAACCATTCGGTTCGCCGTACATTAAAGTTTCTGGAGCGTTGATATACCTAGTGAGTCCTGTCTCGTATTATGCGCTAACTGTAGGGAACTGGGATGCGCTCATCCTGTACGGGTCTTTACCTTGGGCTCTCACGATGATTGGTCGCGCAGGAAAGTCCTCGCCTTTAGGGAAATCTGGCGGAAAAGTAGGTCACAACCTTATCAGTTCGGACTTCTTTAGAGAGGCCTTAGCCTTAGGTATTTTGATAGGCGTTATCGTTTCTCTTTCGCCAGTATCGGTGTTGTCGATTACTGCTGTTGCGATGTTTGTTCTCGTAGGCTCATTGATTGCCGGAACAACTATCAAGATCGCCCGTTTTGTAATGATTATTTCTGTTAGTTGCTTTGTTGCTCTGGCTCTGAATCTCCCGTGGCTGCTTGATGGGTTTATTTATAACCCATCATTAGAAACTATCTTAGGTAAACGGACTTTAAATTCGGACACGATTAGCGTCGCTAAAGCATTGACTTTGAACCCTGATATAACTGGAAATTCTATTTTGGGATGGGGGTTTCCGGCTGTTGCTGCTGTCCCGCTTCTGATCGCAAAGGGAGAGAGATGGGGATGGGCAGTGCGCGGTTGGACCTTCTACCTAGCTGGAGTTGGGTTGGTATGGATTGAGACGATGGAATATCTATCATTTCCCCTCCCACAGATAGAGATCCTCCTTATACCTGGATCTCTAGGTCTTGCTATTGCAGGCGCAATGGGCGCTGGAGCGCTTCAACGTGACCTTCAAACATTTAAGTTTGGCTGGAGGCAAATGATTCCAGTCACAGCAATAGTGGCAATTACTATGACGGTCCTGCCATTTCTCAGTTTAACGTTTTCTGGGGATTGGGGAATGCCGAACGATGAACTGAATGATGTCCTCATATACGAGGAGGGTGCTAATGGTAAAGTGCTGTGGATTAGTGATAGTGATCTGTTACCTGAGCCTGGTGAGAAATTTACCGATGATCTATCAATTCTTGTGACGAGTGGTTTGGTATCAACTTTTGAAAACCGTTGGCAACCGCCAAAGACCAACATTGATGACTTGTTGAAAGAATCTTTGGATCTTGCTCGAGATAATGGAACATCAAATCTAGGAATTTTATTAGCGCAATTTGGGATAACCGATATTGTTCTTCTTGAACGCTTGGTGCCTCTTCCGTCCAGTAGCCCTAGCTTTCAGATAGAGGAACGATTTAAACTTTCCCTATCACGCCAATTAGATCTATTAAAAATAAACGTTGCGCCTGGCATTACTCGCTATAAGAATTTATCCTCGGTGGGCTTCGGAGCGATAGTAGCGGAGGGAGGTACCGTAATGCGTGGAGTATCCGACTACGCTTCGACTTCGGGAAGTCCATTTATTGGGGGCTTGCAAGCGATCAGCATGAATAGGAGGCATTATCAAGGCGCCATTGGGGCTGATCAAGAGGTTTATGTGGCTTTTCCTTTTTCGAAGCAATGGAAACTTGAAGTTAACAATGTCGCTTTTGAACCTGAAATTGCTTTAGATTGGGCAACAGGATTTTCTCCGAAAAGTAATGGAACAATAGACCTGAGGTACAGTGCCAGCGGCACTCAAAAGGCTGCAGTTGCTCTCCAAATTATCCTCTGGTCTTTAGCAACTGTAGCGCTTGCTCGCACTTTGTCTGATGTGAAAGTAGATGAAAAGTGAAAGTTACGCGCTGGCCAGCAATCTTGATATTTGCATTACTTATAGTTGCTTCGTTGGTCATTCAACCTGATAATGAAAGTCCTTCGAGTTCAGTACTTCAGAAAAATCAACCGTCTCTAGTTGGGGATATTAAGAATCTCTCGTCAACTTGGTATTGCGCGGCCGGAAGTGTTGGAGGCGCTGGTTTAGCGAATCATGAAATACTGATAGGTAATCCTTCTGACGCAGAGTCCTCGGTCCTTATTTCTGTAGTTTCTGTCCTTGCCCCCAACCAGCAAGATTCGAATGGTGATTCAGGAACCACTTTGCTCGACGTACTCCAACTTCCCTTAATGCAGAAGGAGTTGCCGATATCTCCAAGATCTGTAACTTCAGTCAAATTGTCAGAAATTGATGGTGTTTCAGGCGAATACGCTGCGGCCTTGATTCAGTCGAATTTAGGAAACCTAATAGTTGAACACCGACTAACTGGCGCATTGGGTTTCGCTCAATCAACGTGTGCGTCAACTACATCCGCAGAATGGAACTTTGCTGCAGGAACAACGAGGTTGGGAACGCGTGAAATGATCTTTCTTTTTAACCCCTACCCCGACAGTGCGGTGCTAGACATCACGTTTGCAGCAGATGGCCGTACTCGCCGACCGGATTCTTATAACGGATTGGTAGTTCCCCCTCAATCGTTATTGCCGATTGATGTAACATCAGTAGTTACCCTAGCGGAAACTATCAGCACGCAAATAACTGCTCGAACAGGACGAATCGTAGCGGAACGTCTGGTCATGTTCGGTGATGAAATAGCTCCAAACGGCTTAGATGTCGAAGTCGGGTCACCAAGTTTAAATGATCTTTGGGCTTTTCCAGGAGGCATGGAGTCTGAGGCCCTAGTTTCACTTACAATCTTCAACCCCTCAGAAACAATAGTAGCCGATGTAGATATTGAAATTATTCCTGACGTATCTAATGTCGGTTATATTGAACCAATCTCTCTAGCTGTGCCCGCTGCCAGTTCAAGAGTAGTCAATTTCCTATTTGGTCAGGAAGGGGGAGACCCCTCTCTCATAGATGCATCAACTCGAATTGCAAAGGGTATCCCTTTTTGGGTTGTCGTTCGCAGTACCAACGGTGTGCCAATCGCCTCCGAGAGGGTCTTAATAACTCCTTCCGAAGGGAATTTAAGCTCCGGTTATAACTGGGGAGTTGACGTTTCAGCAGAAAAGCACTATTTAATTTTGCAAGAGCCATCAGGAAAAGTAGCCATAGCTAATCCAGCTTCTGATCGCCTAACCTTAATTCAAATTAAGGCGCTCTCAAACGGTGATATCTTTTCATCGCAAACAATAGAGATAGCGGCTAAATCAAGAAAGATTATTGACCTGCAGCAATTGGGAGTACCACAAGATTCTATTTTGGAGATAACATCAACTGAGCCAGTCAGTATCGAAAGATACATTGGAACAAGGAATTCTGGGGACTGGGGAAATGTTTCACCGGCTGCAGAGAACGTTTCAGATTTATATATTTCGCCACCAGAATTTGACTAGTTAATCACCACACTCTGCCCGCTCTCAGGTGGCACGATACCCAGATTCACTAACGCTTCGGATATTGCGATTGCGGGTGGAATACCAGCGAAAGACCACTGCACAATTCCCTTTCGGTCGGCCAAGAGCAAAATAGGAACAGCATCAATTTCGTACCTAATGTGCAACGATTTTTGCGTGGCATAATCAATATTTTGAACGACAACATTTGGTAAAGATATCTTCGAAACTTCATTTAGGACTGAGACGCAGGCATCACAAGTATCCGAAGTAAACAAGACGAAAATCCATTCAACTTCCGAGTCATTGAAGTCTGACCGATCTAATTGGTAGGGAAGTATTGATTTAGGTACGGAGGGACGATCAGGGACTCTTCGATTGGCTAACGTTGAAATAACGAAGGCAGAAAGAGCAATTACTAATACGAGGATGATAGTAAGTATCATTCTCTATTTAGCTAGAGGTTGTCAGATTTGCTGAAATTTTGCAGAGCGGGTACGTCTTCATTTGGTTCGCCAGGTGCCAAATCCTTATGGTCATCTCGGTCAGTCTTTGGAATTCCCAAAAGTTCATGAACATCGTTGCTATCTAAAGTCTCCTTAACGAGTAGTGATTGGGCAAGTGCATCCAATCCCTCTCGATTCTCATTGAGTAGGTCATGACAGCGTTGTTCAGCTTCTCTAAGGATTGACTCAATTTCTTCATCAATGAGATTAGCCATGTCATCAGAGTAATCTCTCCCACGTCCCATATCTTCTCCAAGAAACACTTGCTCCTGAGACCTCCAAGCCATAGGGCCGACTCGTTCACTCATTCCCCATTCGCGCACCATTTTTCTTGCCATGTCAGTCGCTCGAGCTAAATCATCGGCAGCTCCGCTTGAGACCTCACCAAAAACTATGTCTTCAGCAACTCGACCTCCTAGCATTTTTACTAATTCATCTTTCACGTAGCTCTTTTGAAGTAGATACCTATCTTCCTCTGGTAAAGTCATAGTGACTCCGAGAGCCATGCCTCGGGGGATTATGGAGACTTTATGAAGTGGGTCTGCATTTGGCATCAACGCAGCGGCTAGAGCATGACCGCTCTCATGATAAGCTACTCTTTCTCGTTCGTGGCTATTTAGAACTGTTGCTTCTCGTGTTTGCCCCATGAGGACCCGATCTCTAGCTTGTTCTAGGTGGGTATTATGAACTCTCGTATCACCCCCGCGAACGGCGATCAGGGCAGCTTCATTTATGAGATTAGATAAATCTGCTCCGCTCATCCCTGGTGTCCCACGCGCTAGTAGACCTAGATCTACATCTTCATCCATTTTCTTAGCTTTGGCGTGAACTTCTAAGATTTGTTCACGATCATCCAATTCAGGAAGAGAAACTATTACCTGCCTATCAAATCGTCCCGGCCTAAGTAATGCAGGATCTAGAATATCCGGTCTGTTAGTGGCGGCCATCATAACGATGCCTTCGGTTGCTTCAAAGCCGTCCATCTCTGCAAGCATTTGGTTTAGAGTTTGTTCGCGCTCGTCATGTCCGCCTCCAAGCCCTGCCCCTCTTTTGCGCCCGATGGAATCAATTTCATCAATAAAGATGATTGCGCTTCCCATTTTGCGGGCACTTTGGAAGAGGTCCCTTACTCGGCTTGCTCCGACGCCAACAAACATTTCCATGAAGTCGCTTCCGGTGACAGATAAGAACGGTACCCCCGCCTCGCCCGCCACAGCTCTAGCAATTAAAGTCTTACCTGTGCCAGGCGGACCAACAAGAAGAACGCCTTTTGGTATGCGTGCGCCGATTTCAGCAAACTTTTCGGAGTCTTGAAGGAAGTCAACAACTTCCTGTATCTCTTGCTTAACTCCCTGATAGCCCGCAACATCATCAAAAGTAGTTGAAGGCCTCTCTGTTGTATAAGCCTTCGCTTTTGAACGCCCTATGGACATTATATTTCCCATTTGACCTTGAGCCCTTCTATTCAACCAATAGAAAAACAGAAGAATTAGCGCGAGTGGCCCTAGAACAGGAATTATGAATCCAGTCCAGATATTTGAACCGGGAGTAAAGAATTTAAAATCTTCAATATTCTCTAGGAAAAGCCTCTCATCATCGCTTGAGAGTTCAAGTGGGCCTGAAGTTTTGAATTTATCCCCTGATGTGGACTGAAAAGAAATTTTACCAGTGTTGTTATTGAACTGTGCGATCTCCACTTGTCCGGAAGTGACTTGTGTGCGGAATTCCTGATAAGGCACATCCGTAGCGTCGTCATTGTTGAGGATGTTTGGCAGGAAGAAGAGGGCCAAAAGTCCTAAGGCTAAAAGATATGAAACCCTTTTTCTCCAAGGGTTAACCGCTTTTGTTTCTTCGTCCTCTCGTGGGGAGTCTTTGGGTGCTGGTGGAAGGCTTTCACTCATAAATATATCGTAGTGGCATTAGCGTCCATTGAATCAGTCAAGGATGAGATGTTAAGAGTTTCTTGTCACATTAAATGTGATGCTCTGACGTTTTGGTTAGGATTCTCAATGTGTCTGACACAGTTGGTTCTGAAAATAGCTTCCCTAGCGAACAATACCATTTTCCGCACCCTGGCCGGCTTGAAGACGATTGGCGAAAGTGGGGATTTGGTCAAGTTGTAGTTGGGTATGGCCTAAGTTTAGTAGCTTCAATAGTGACACTGAGCCTCATCTCAGAACTTGCGGGTTATGAAAAGTGGGATGATCTACCAATGTGGGGAGTCTCTTTGGTTGGCCTCTCTCAGCAACTCGTCTTGATATTCGCTGTAATGATTTCTGCAAGTGCGTTTGGGTTTAGCTTGCAGAAGGATTTTCTATTCCAGACAAAACAGAGTGATGTAGGCAAAGGGTTGTGTTACGGCGTAGCTGCTCAACTTCTAGTTGTTCCTTTTGTGACATACCCGTTTGTGTGGATATTTGATATCGATACTGATCAAATAAGTGAGCCGGCACGGGAGTTAAGTGACAAAGCTACATCACCGCTTGGGGTAGTAGCGATTATTATTACAGTGGGTTTACTAGCGCCCGTTGCGGAGGAGCTTTTCTTTCGAGGTCTCTTATATGGGTCTATTAGGAAAAGAGGAAACTCTGAAAAGTCCCGAAAAGTAATCGTCTGGACTTCAGTGATAATATCGTCTGCAATCTTTTCAGCTATTCACTTTCAGTTGCTTCTTTTCCCTGCTCTATTCGTAGTTGGTATGATTTTCGCCCTCATTTATGAAAGATCACAAAGATTGGCTTTAGCAATTTGGGCACATGTCGGGTTCAACGCTACAACACTGTTTTCACTACTTGTGCTTGATTAAGTCCTAAATGATTTTACTTCTTCTGTGTGCTCAGTATCGCTTCTCGCTACCTTGAATACATGGGTGATGTAAATGCAATCTTCAAATCTTATGACATAAGGGGACTGTACCCTCAAGAGATAGATGAAGAAGTTTGTAGAAATATTGGATA
>MDSY01043941.1_pt1 | contig 29048 bp, 25 predicted proteins | sample 811131 | NCBI WGS metagenome assembly MDSY01 (sample SAMN05326643, study PRJNA326480) | marine metagenome | isolation source: seawater | place: Atlantic Ocean: South West | collected 2010
CCTGACCTTAGAAGCTTTTTTATATCTTCCAAATTTCTAATTCCCCCTCCAAGAGTCAAAGGAATAAAAACCTCTGTTGCTATTTCTTCAATCGTCTTATAAGTAATCTCTCTATTGTCACTGCTCGCGGTTATATCCAACATGACAAGCTCATCAGCACCTTCTAAATCGTATCTTTTAGCTACCTCTTTAGGGTCTCCTGCATCAATTATATTGATAAAATTTATCCCTTTAACAACTCTTCCATTTTCTACATCTAGGCAAGGAATAATTCTCTTAGCTAAAGTCATCCTCTTATCTCGCAACCTCTATCGCTTCTTCTAGCGTAAATACCTTTTCATAAAGGGCTTTTCCTGTAATAGCACCATATATGGAACCGGTTTCAGATAGTTCGTTTATATGCCCTAAACTAGCTATACCGCCAGAGGCTATAACAGGCAATTGAGTATTCAAAGCTACCTCCAGAGTAGCTTTTAGGTTAGGACCTTCCATCATCCCATCTTTAGAAATGTCTGTAAAAATAAAACCCGCTAAAGGATATTGGTTATATCTTCTTATCAAATCTAGAGTTCTAATTGAAGTTTCCTGCTGCCAACCCTTAGTTCTTAAAAAACCTTCCTGAGAATCTACTCCAAGAAAAATTCGATTAGGATATAAATCACATAAATTAGTAATGAAGTCTGGATCTTCAATTGCTCTAGTTCCAACGATAATTCTATCTATTCCGCCATCTAAATATTGACTTGCTATATCTAAATCTCTAATACCTCCTCCAACTTGAATAGTTTTATCTTTAAAAGCACTAGATATTTCTAAAAAAATATTAGAATTAATAGATTTACCTTCTAAAGCTCCATCTAAATCAACTAAGTGTATACACTCTGCTCCTCCCTCAAACCACATAGAAGCTACTTCTAAAGGATTTTTTGAATAAACAGTTTCCTTACTAAAATCACCTTTTATTAACCTTACGCAATTACTTCCTTTAATGTCTATGGCTGGAATAACAATCATTTACCATGTCCTCCTTCCCAAGAGACAAAATTCTTATATATTTTTAATCCGTCATATTGACTCTTTTCAGGATGGAATTGAACAGCAAAAATATTATCTTTATAAACAGAAGAAACAAATTCTTGCCCATGATGTGTAGTAGATGCTTTATCTTTACTATCTAAAGCAGCATAAGAATGAACGAAGTAAAAAAAAGAGTTTTGCGATACGCCTTCAAACATTGGATGGCTTAATCCCTGATTAACCTTGTTCCAACCTATATGTGGTACCTTTATATCTTCACTTATATTAAGTTTTTCTAAAACACCATCTACTAAACCTAGACATTTGGTTCTTCCACTCTCTTCACTTTCTTTAAGTAATATCTGCATTCCCACACAGATCCCTAAGATAGGTTTTTCTTCTGAGAATCTTCTTATTAAATCATCCATCCCTAGATTCTTTATTGACTTTATGCAGTCTCCTATAGCTCCAACCCCGGGTATTACCATTTTATTGGAAGCTTCTAGCAACTTTAAATCTCTTGAAATAAATACCTTATGATTTTCTGTTACTTTTTCTATAGCCTTTGCAACTGAATGCAAATTACCCATTCCATAATCTAAAACGGCAATTTTCTGCATTTTATTTCTCTATAAAGAGCCTTTAGTAGAAGGGATATTCTCACCTGACTTTGGGTCTACTTCTATAGCCATACGAAGAGCCTTGCCGAATGCCTTAAAAATTGTTTCAACTTGGTGGTGAGTGTTATCTCCACTGAAGTTTGTAATATGCAAAGTTAAAAATCCATGATTACAAACTGATTGAAAAAAATGTTCGAATAAATCAACCTCTATATTGCCAACTGTATCCTTTACAAAATCAACTTCCATAAATAATCCCGGTCTGCCAGAAAAATCTAAAACTACTCTGGATAAGGCTTCATCTAAAGGTATGTAAGAAGATCCATACCTCCTTATTCCTTTCTTTTCTCCTATAGCTTCTTTCAATGCTTCCCCAAAACATATACCTATATCTTCGATCGTATGATGGTTATCTATATGAAGATCTCCTTTGGCCTCTAGAGTTATATCTATTAGACCGTGTTTTCCTATCTGATCAATCATATGATCTAAGAATGGAAGGCCCGAATTGGAAATTGTATTGCCATTCCCATCAAGATTAATCTTAAGATCTATTGTTGTTTCAGAAGTATTCCTTTTTATTTCAACTGCTCGCATAAATATTCCTTTAAGGGGCGCGAATTATAAAGGAAATTCTTAAGCATATCATCTTGGTCATATAAAATAGGTTGGATGACCTCTTTTAGCTCTAAACTTATCAATTGGCACCATACACATGGAAGAAAAGATCTACCATGGCAGATAAAAATAACTCCATATAAAGTATGGATATCAGAAATTATGCTACAACAAACTCAAGTTAAGACTGTTATTCCATATTTTAAAAAATTTATCAATAGATTCTCTAATGTCTCTCAGCTAGCTGATTCTGAAGAAGAAGAAGTTTTAGCTCTTTGGACAGGGTTGGGCTACTATTCAAGAGCAAAAAACTTACATAAGACGTCTAAAATTCTTAAGGAAGATTACAACTCTAAGCTTCCAAACTCTTTAGAAGATTTAGTGAGTTTACCTGGTATAGGGAAATCAACTGCAGGAGCAATTATCTCTTTAGGTTTTAATAAAAGAGCTGCCATTCTTGATGGGAATGTAAAAAGAGTTCTTGCCAGGCACAAAAATATCAATGGAGAAATATCTAAAACAAAAACTTTAAATGATTTGTGGAATATTTCTGAGGAGCTATTGCCAAAGAAAGAGTTTAGAATATATAACCAATCTCTTATGGATCTAGGGGCAACTATTTGCAAAAAAAATACACCATTGTGCAATACATGCCCTGTTACTAGAGACTGCGTATCAAAAAATAAGAATACAATTGAATTAATACCTAATAAAAATAAAAGAAGAAAGAAACCTTCTAAAAAAGTCTTTTGGCTACTCCCATATACTGAGTCACGACATATCTATTTAAGAAAAAGACCTCCTAAGGGTATATGGGGAAGCTTATGGACTTTTCTTGAAGATAAAAGTCTTGGGGATATTATTAATAAAAATAGAGACTTAAGGTTGCTTAAAGAATCTCTAGTAAAACATAGTTCTATAAAACATAGTTTCTCTCACTATAACCTTTACGCAGAGCTATACTTAATTAAATCAGAAAGCCTTGCCAATACAGAGAACTGGAAGAATATAAGCCAATTTAATAATATAGGGTTACCTAAACCAGTTTTAAGTGTATTAAATAATATTTTAGAAAATGAAAAGAATAGTATTTTGTAAAAAGTATAGTCAAGAATTACCTGGCCTAGATAAACCTCCTTATCCAGGACCCAAAGGAAAAGAGATATTTGATACAGTTTCTAAAAAGGCCTGGGAGCAATGGCTCAAACATCAAACGATGCTTATAAATGAAGATCAAATAAATTTAACAGATAAAACTTCTAGAAATTGGTTAAAAGAACAAATGGATCTCTTTTTATCCAATGGAGATTACCAAAAACCTAAGGGTTTCACTCCTCAAGATTAACTTCTTATATCTGATGTTTTTGATACAATCCTAGCTTTATTTTGCCCAGATAGCTCAGTTGGTAGAGCAAAGGACTGAAAATCCTTGTGTCGGTGGTTCGATTCCACCTCTGGGCACCAGAAAAATATTTTATTTATAAAGTGAACTAATATATTCTTATTGCAATGAAAAGAAAAACACTATCTTTGCTATTACTTCTATCTTTTCCTATTTTTGGGCAAGAAATGAGTCCTGAGATTGTAGAGCAATTGTTAGAAAAAGAGATTGATAAAGAAAATGTAGAGGAAAATACTCCATTAGTATCTTCATTAGAAGCAGAAGATTGTGAAAGTTCTTCTATATATGGACATGATTTCTTTTGTAGTTCTCCTACTTCCATTAGTCCGATAGGAGACTTGCCTGTTCCAAGTGATTACCTAATATCTCTAAGGGATGAATTAGAAATAACCTATCTAGGAGACCCAAAAAATAGATCTTTTATCCGACCAGTGCGATTAGATGGTTCAATCATGATACCTGAAATAGGCCTAATCAATGTAGAAGGACAAACACTCTCTGAAATAAGAGAGAAAATTAAAATTAAAGTTTCAGAAACATATATTGGCATTAAAGCACAAGTTACTCTTAAAGAGCTTAGTGCAAAAAAAATACTAATTGTCGGTAGTATAAAAAAACCTGGAGCTTATCTTGTTAATCCTTTTACAACAGTATCAAATGCTCTTTCTTATGCTGGAGGGCTAGAGGAATACGCTTCAATTAGAGATATAGAGGTAATAAATGCACAAGGTAAAACTCATTCTTTTGATGCTTATGACTTACTTATAGATGGTTCCAGAAAAAAAGATATTTCTTTAAACTCCGGAGACACCATATTAGTTAAAAATACTAATAACCTCATCTCAATTGTCGGATCTGTTCAAAGACCTATGATTTATGAATATAAAGATTCAGAAAAACCAATAGATCTAATTGATTTTGCTCTAGGTTTTAAAAGGACAGCAAAACAAGATATTGTGCTAGTTGAGAAAATTAGTACGAATCAATCTAGTTATGTTTTTGAATATATGAATATTGATCAAGTTAAGGATTTATCAAAAATTGCTTCTATGACTATCTTTAATATCTCTGCTTTTAACTCGTCTAATAAACCTAAAGGAGGCTTAATAACTCCAACCAAATCTAGTTCGCAAATGATCAATGTCCTTATAGAAGGAGAAGTAATGAACCCAGGCTTTTATAAAGTTATGCCTGGAACAAAGGTTAATGATATATATTTACTGTCGGGAGGCTTAACAAAACAAGCAGATATAGACTTAACTATTTTAACTAGAGAGTCTGTAAGAAATAAGCAAAAAGAAAATTTAGAAAAGGCCCAAAAGGAACTTTTAGATTCATTTATCTCAAAAGCTATAGAAACGGGATCTGAGATAAATGAATCTTTAATTGAATATACCACTTTAGAATTAAATGATAAGAATTTGGGCAGAATAACAGGAAATTTCTACAAGAACTCAAAAGAAGCAGAAACTACATTTTTGCAGGAGGGAGATACTATTTTTATACCTCAAAAATCAAGAACTATTTCTATATTAGGCGAAGTAAGATCGCCTGTAACTGTATTACACAAAGATTCTTTAAATTTAAAAGAATATGTGCAATTTGCTGGAGGATATAAAAGATCAGCGCAAAGAAGAGATGCTTATCTTATAAAATCAAGCGGGGAGGTCATGCTTTATAGAAAGAATTCAGGTTGGATATCTGAAACTGTAGAGATAGAACCTGGAGATACAATAGTTATTCCAAAAAATATAAGACAAAGGAATTATTTAGCTAACATTACAGGAATAACTTCAATAATCTCAAATATAGCTTTTGCAGCTGCGTCTCTTGAATCCTTAAGAAATTAATTGTTATCCTTCTTTTTATCTAAAGATTCATACTCTATAGTCCTAAAAAGTGCTTCTTTTAGATCGAATAGAGGTAGAAAAATGTTATGAGAACAGGAATTTCTTAACCCGAATATAACTTATATGTAAAGATATTTTTAGAGCAGATGAAAATAAGTCAGCAATATATCCTTAAGAATGTGCTAAAAAATAAGGCAACCTAAAACTCAAAAGAACTGTTTAATTTTATAAATATTCTTACCAAATAGACACCTCATAGCAGGGAGATTATGTTCCTTCATAATGTGATAGTCTTCTTTCATTTTCATAGTGATATTTCTAATATCCTTATTGCTGTTTCCTCCCAAAGTCATCTTTATTAGAACTTCGGGGATATATTCAACTCTTAGATCGCCCTTGGATAGATATCTAAGCATGGCATCATAATCACTAGAAATTTTGTAATTCGTATTGAAATTACCTAATCTTCTATATAAATCAGCTTTCATAAAGAAGGTAGGATGTGGAGGCATCCATCCATCTTTAAGATTTTTTAATTTATAATTCCCACTTTTCCAATATCTTACTATCTTATTCCTATTCTTTTTCGAAACATATTCCAAATCTCCATAGATTGCATCACATCTAGTTTTCTTGAATAAATTAACTATTTTCTTAACTGTCTTACTATCATAAAAAAAATCATCTGAATGCAGAAATCCTATTATCTCTCCCGAGGATCTACTTATGCCTTTATTAAGTGCATCGAATATCCCTAAATCTTTTTCAGAAAATACTTTTTTCTGGTCTAGACCGCTTGTTTTAATAATTTCTATAGTTCTGTCCATAGAGAGACCATCAATGAAAATGTGCTCAATGTCCTTATATTCCTGGGCTAAGCAAGAATCGATTGTTTTAGAAATAGTGTCTTCGCTATTCCATGTTGCAGTTATTATTGATACCTTCATGAAGAGGTGTGCTTTTATATTTAATTTCCTTAATTGAGTAAATTTTTTAGCTAAATCCTCTCAATATAAAAATCATTTAATACTAATACGTCCATCTTGGTTCTTAGAAAACATTCTAGGGCCTCTTTGGGCATACATACTATAGGTTCATTCTCATTAAAAGAAGTATTAAGCACTAAAGGAACATTTGTTAAATCATTAAATGCGCTTATTAGAGCATGATATCTAGAATTAGTTGACTTAGAAACTGTTTGCAACCTTCCAGATCCGTCAACATGAGTTACCGCTGGAATTTCTTGACGCTTTCCTTCTTTTATTTGGAATACCTTCATCATAAACGGAACTTCATCGTCTTCATCAAACCAATCAGAAACAAATTCACGAAGAATGGAAGGAGCAAATGGCCTAAAAGATTCTCTTCTTTTTATTTTTTGATTTAATATTTCTTTCATATCATCCCTCCTTGGATCACCCAAAATTGAACGATTCCCTAAAGCTCTTGGCCCCCACTCCATTCGACCTTGAAACCAACCAATAACCTTCCCTTCAGAAATTGAAAAGGCTGTTTTCTTTGTTAAGAGATCTACTGTTTCAATCTTTTGAATAGTGAATTCTTCTTCTGATAAATTATCCCTATTTTCATCAAGTAAATTCTTTATATCCTCATTAGAGAAAGAAGGACCAAGATAAGCATGATCCATAAATGTTTTACTAATATTCCTTGGATTCTCTTTATGAGATAAATAAAAAGCTGATCCTATTGCACCTCCTGCATCACCCGAAGAAGCTGCAACATAAATATTCCTAAAATTTGTATTCCTTCTTATCTTGCCATTTGCTACAGAGTTATTCCCACATCCTCCAGATATACATAGAGAATCTAATTTATATTCGTCATGTATATAATTTAATAAGTGAAATAAAGCTTCCTCGAACATAAGTTGTGCTGACGCAGCTATATCTTTATGAAATTGAGTAAGTTCATCTTCCTTATTTCTTTTGGGGCCCAAAAAATCAACTAAACTATCAGAAAATAGCTCTCCTACATGAGGACTTGTATTGTTCCACTCATATTCGACTTTCTGCTTATGAAACTTAAAGTAATCTAGATTAAGTTCATATGTACCATCATTATTTAGTAAAACTATCTTTTTCATCTTATCTAAATATTTGGGCTTTCCATAAGGAGCTAAACCCATAACTTTATATTCATCTCCATAATGCGGAAAGCCAATAAATTGAGTTATAGCTTGATAAAAAGAGCCTAAAGAATGTGGATAAAAAATCTTTCTATTTATAATAATCTTGTTATTTTTTCCTATACCAAAACATCCTGAAGCAAAGTCGCCAAAGCCATCAACTGAGACAAGAGCTGATTCTTGAAAGGGAGATACGAGGAATGCTGAAGATAGATGGGCTAGATGGTGTTCAATATAATGTACTTTTCCAGAGAAAATTTCTTCAGGGAAATGCTCATGGAAACTTTCAGTGATAGATTTTCTTGCTTTTGCGTTCATAAATCTATCCTTAAGAAGGTCTAGGCTTATTCTATGCCTCAAAATATGACCCATTTTCTTCCAAACATTAGCTTTTGGATCACTATTGACAGTAATATGGTCTACTTCCGAAAGAGAGATTTTAGCTTCAGATAGACAATATTCTATTGATTGAGAAGGGAAACCTGCCCAATGTTTAATTCTGTTAAACCTCTCTTCTTCTGCTGCAGCTACAAGGACGCCATCTACTAGTATGCAAGCTGAGGCGTCTCCATGATAAGCATTTATCCCTAAAATAACTGACATCTTCTTAACTCTTAAATAAATAAGCTCATATCAAATTAAATAAAATAAGCTAGTTTGTCTATAATTAAGCATTATAAGAATCTAACATAATAATAGCCTGTTTTTCCCAAGACAAACTCTTAACACAATTAATTGCAGATAAAAAAACTTTCTTATTATTTATCAAATTTCCTGCGGTTAAGCTCAGGGCTAGCGAAACTTCTTTAGTATTTCCTCTGATTTGATAACCGACATTATTTTCTTCAATTATTTTCCAAGGAGAATTTTTGGGTGCTAGACACGGCAATCCAAAACCTAATGCTTCTGCAATTGCCATACCAAAATTTTCTGATTTGCTTGTAGAAGCGAATATAGAAGCCTCTAGATATTCTTTATCTAAATCAGAACCTATTTGATTACCTATAAAATTGATTTTCTCATTTAGAGAATGTTTATTGATAATAGTTATTAATGAGCTGTAGTAAGGTTTGTCTTCGATAGGTCCTACTATAGTCAAATTCCACTGAGGGAAATCTTTCAAAAATAAGCTAAACGCTTCTATTAGAATTTCTAAATTCTTATGCTCACAAACTCTACCTACAAAGATTATTTTTTTCTTTTCGCTCCTTAAGTCATTAACTTCTGAAAATTTTAAGTTTGGAATTTTTCTCTCTAAACCATGCGGTATTAAGATTGCTTTAGTTTCTATGTCTAATAGCCTCAAGCTCTTTCTTTCTTCCTCAGAAGTAATATGCAGAAACTTAGAGCCTTTAAGAATTTTCTTAAAAAAACAATAAAATAAAACTCTTTTTAAATTACTGCTATAAATATCTTCATACATAGCCATTCCTCTTAAAGAAAAAACATAAGGCTTTCTGATTAATTTAGAAGCAAGATAAGCAATAATGGGTACAAAATTCCAAATATTATTACAATGAATGATATCTATTTTTTTTCTTCTAAAAAGAATTAAGAAAAATAAAGAAAATGAGAATTTAAACCTCAAACCAAAGTAAGTGAAATAAACAAAATTTCCATCTGAATTTTGTTTCTCTGAATTTTCATTCCTAAATGATCCAAACCTTTTCCCAGCAAAGTAAGTTACCATGGCACCTTCCTTTGATAATGCTCTCCCAAGATTAGGTATGGTTACTGCCTGACCTCCCATCTCGACAGAAAGATCTTCGCAAATAAACGCTATTTTTTTCTGGCCTTCATCCATTTAATTGTCTCTTGAATAGCTTCTGAACTATTAAAAGGTAAATCTCCTGTTATTTCCTTTGTATTTTTAATAGGATATTCCTTCGAAACCAGCATATTGTTTAAACGAGAAGAATATATAGGAAAATTAATTCCGATAAACCCTAATAAATCTCCTAATTTAGCTAAGATAAAAAATATCATTCTTGGAACCCTAGGGATATTTCCTTTATATCCATAAGATTCATGTATTTGGTTTGCCCATTCCTGCACAGAGCCTTGAGGATAATCTGCTAAATAATAGACTCCTCCAGATAAATTGCTTTTCATAATCTTCTCTATCATATAAACCATATTCCCAACATAGCATGTTGGTTTGAGAATTTCTTCACCAGAGATATTAAAAAAAAGTTTTTTTGATATTAATTCAAAAAACTTAAGATAACCTCCTGAAAACCAAGGGCCCCATATAGATGTTGGTCTGATAATATCCCACTTAGTTTCAATATTAGAATCCCTTATTACAATCTCACTAAGAGCTTTGCTGTGACCATAGCCATTGGGGGGGCAAAAATCATTATCTGATATAGGTATATAGCCATTCCTACAAACTAAAAGAGAGGAAGTAAAAACTATTTTTTTTAATGAATCTACTTCATTTGAGACCTCACATAACAAGCTAGCAGATAAATAATTCTCTTTAAAATCTCCTGGATCTAAGGAATCGACTCCCGTTTTAGCTGCTAAATGAATAATGTAATGTGGATCAAATTCTTTTATTGAACTAAAAAGTTTAGACTTATCACAAATATCAATGCACTGAAAATTCTTAGCCTTTAATGTTTCTTGAGGCTCTTTTTTATCTAATGATAAGACTGAATATTCCTTACCCAGTAAATAGTTCACTAGATTTGTACCTATGAAGCCTGAGCCTCCAGTAATTAATATTCTTTCCATAAAGTCTATTTAAAGAATTTCCAATCAAGGATTGCAAGGGAATGAATATCTTTTGTAAGGGTCTTCCCTAAAAGCATCTCATAATATCTAGCGTCAATGCCTAGATTAGGTCTAAGTGTTATTAAATCTGCTTCTGATATTACATCTCCTTTTTTCATATTTCTTTTTAAATAACAAGCCCTTCTAAATTCTTTTATTCTACCCTCTGTCTCCACCTCATTTATAGGTACTTTTATTTCAGATCCTAGCATTCTTTCAGTTTTTCTTATATTTGAAATTAGCTCCTGCATATCATTCTTGTTAATTGATAACTGATGATCTCTAAAATCTCTAGTTTTATCATTTGTAAAGTGGACTTCTAAAATTTTTGATCCCATAGCTACTGCAAGATTAGCAGCATAGTATCCTAAAGAATGATCTGAATAACCAATTATAGCTTTAGGAAATTCTCTTGAAAGAGATTTAATTACATTTAGATTAGTATATTCGTCTTTGGGATCTCCATACATAGCTACACATTGAAGAATTCCTAATTTTTTTTCTTCCATTATGTTCTTCTTTATTGATTTAATAAATTTAACAGTTTCCCTTATTTCACTAATATCAGCCATTGCGGTAGAAATAATCAAAGGTTTATTTGTGTCTAGAATCTTTCTTATTAAAGGAAAGTTTGTTAAATCTCCTGATCCTATTTTATGAATAGAAATAAATGGATCCAAAATTTCAAGGGACTCAGAATCCCATATTGACGACATAAACATGACATTCATCTCTTTGCACATTCTTGCTAGGTCTAAAAACTCTGAGTCTTTCAAACAAAATTTCTTAAAATGATTGAATCTAGATAAATCTTGTTTTTTGTTAACAATCTTTTCTGGTCTGTAGGTCTGGAATTTGACAGCATCTACTCCAGACTCAACTGCATCCTTCAAGAGTCTTTTTGCATATCCAAAATTTCCTTCATGATTTCCACCAATTTCAGCAATAATAAATGTTTTATCAAAATCAATATTCATTCTAAGAAATTACTATGAGGTCATCTATGGGTATTTAGTCTAAGCTTTAATTCCTAGTATTATCCTCGAAACTAAGTCATTTAGCTTGAAAATATTAAAATATCCAAAAATAATATTTATTTATGGTTATATATACCTTCATGAAAATCTTTCTTTAGAAGTTCGCAGTAAATAAAATAAATTGCCATAGGGATACATAAAAGAATAAAAATATTCTTAACAAGTCCAAAAATAGCGTAAATATCCATTTTAGGATGTAAGAAAACAAAATTTGTAGCAAGATAAAGTAATATATATAAATTTCTATGAAATATAAGATAATTTAAGAAAATTAATACAAAACCAATTATGAAGGCTGAAAGACTTACAGCTAAAATTCCCCCTAAAACAAAAAGCTCCCCCCAAAAAGATCCGCCTAAGCCATAACTAAAACCTGGATTTGCATATTCTTTTATAGTGTCTGAAAATCTTTCGTTGTGTCTTTGGCCTACATCATCTATCAAAGGTAAACTTCCTAAAATTACAGATGAGAAGGAATGATATTGAGATAAATCACGTGATGTAGTTAATTCAAGATTAGAAGATATCTGACCAAATTCAGCTGAAAATGCAGCCCAAACTAAGAATTCTGCTGTTGAGTCAAACCTTTTATCTTCTGAAACTTCAGTTGCAAAAAAATCAAAAGTTCCCTCCTTAATAGGTACATAGGCCTGTTTATATGTTGCAAAAGATAAAAAAACTAGAATTAAAACTAAAGAAATTTTTATAGTTTTTCTAGAAATAATTTTTATAGATCCAGAGAACACCATTAAAGAAGCAACAATTGCAACTATAGCTACAGATCTAAAACCAATTAGGATATATAAGAATAAAGGTAAGGAACAAATAAGAATAAGTGCCCTTTTCTTTGCATAAACACCATATACAAGTCCTATTCCAGCAGGTAAAGAAAGAAATAGAGAATATGTGAGGCTATATCTGGCATTTAAATCTGTTTTACTAAGATACAGGAGATCAGTTCCAGCCTGGAATATAAGAATTATTGCAAAAAAGAAACTGGTATAACCCAAGAAATTAGCTAACCAACTTTGGTAGTTGCTAGAAGTCTTTACGTTTTGAATTTTATTTTTTGCTAAAGAAAACCACTTGTTAATGATTAGGTCGTTAACAATAGAAAAAAGACCAATTGAAAAAAACACAATGGTTAAAATATGCATTGAATTTTCTGTAACCGGAAAGTTATATGGAGGCACCCAAATTTCTCCTGCCAAGATTTGCCAGCCGTAAATAGTGTTTGAAGCAAAAGCTAATAAAAATAAATCTACTCTTTGTCTGTAAAGAAGAATTGAAGCACTTGTCAAAAAGCTGCTTAATAATATGACTTCACTCATAATCTAAAGAACTAGCTAATTGAAAATCAAAGTCTGATTCTATTTTAAAAGAAGAAGATTCATCTAGTTCTATAGTTGCTGTAAGTCCTTGATGAATTCTGTTATTTTTTTTAAAAGAACTTTTAAGAACAGAATGAATACCTCCCCATTCTGCATATCTTATTTCTCTTTCCTTTCTTAAATCGGCATTATCTTTTTCTGCCTGTAATCCATTACCTAAATTCCGAAAGAAGTTTAAATTTAAAGGCTTTACTGTCATAGAAGATTCCGCTTTAAAAGTCTGAATAATATCTAAAGATTGATCTATTAAATGTGGTGATCTAAATGGGTATTCATAATTTAAAACAGTTATAGCATTGAAAGAAAGAGCCTTAAGTTTATCCATGATCAGTACATCATTAACAACAGAATCTATATCTCTTGATAGTTCCTTATTTGATAAATTCCTATCATGAATAATGACATCTTCTATTCTCATCTTTCTAACCTCTTCTATAACTAAGGTATTATTTGTACTTACAACAATTTGATCAATTCTTTCTGCCTTAAGAGCCTGTTGAATAGTTCTTAGTAATAAATTTTCTTTTTTGATAGGTAACAGACTTATAGGATTTGTAGTTGAATCTCTAATTGGTATTATGCATAGAGAAGAAAGTTGCTCCTTGTGATGAATTTTATTATGGTTCTTGAGAATATTACTACGGGTAAAGAATAATTTTCTTTTATCTTTTGTTAAATTACTTTCATGCTGTCTGTAAAAGAAAAGGGGAAGGTTTATATTCTCTACTTCACCTTCGTTTAATAATTTAATCCAAACATCCCATCCGTCCTGACAAAGATAATTCTCATTATAGCCACCCACCTTCTTTAAAGTCTCTAATTTAATTAAAGTACAAGCTCCATGAGCAGGACTATCAAATAAATTAACTTCTTTCTGAAAATTATGTCTTAAATCGTATCTCATTATATTTTCATCTTGATCAACTACCGCATAATCAGGGAAAACAGCAACTAAAGACTGATTTTCTTCTAAATAATTACTTAACTGACGAAGGGCATCTTTATGTAAATAATCATCTGCATCTAACCTAGTTATATACTTCCCTCTAGCTAATTTAAGGGCTTCATTGTTTGATGCAGTTAGTCCTTTATTAGAATTGCGTATTACAGTCACTCCATATATTTCTTCATAAAAATCTAGAATCTCTGAAGAGTCATCATTAGAACCGTCATCAATTACTAGTAATTGAAAATTTTTTAATGTTTGAGATAGGACTGAATCTATTGCTCTTTTTAGAAATCTACCATAGTTATAATTTACAATGTATATAGTCACTAAAGGTTTTGATATTTCCTTTTGAAATTGAATCTTTGTTGTAAACTTTTTGGGGATTTGTTTCTGAATTATTAATTTATTTCTGGTTAGTTCTGAAGGGTTCTCTTGAAAATATGAAGCTATATCATCCATGGTATATGTAAACTCTTTTCCTTTATCATTGAACTCCTTAAGCATACCCTTTATGACCTCATAATCTTCTTTGGTATCAAGAGTTAATCTTGCTTCTATAGAGTGCAAACTGCTAATCTCAAGGGAAGAACACTTGAAAATATCTTGATTATGGGTAATGTAATTTGTTAGATATTCCGTTCCTTCTGTATCTAATGCATGCCGAATAATATATTTAAGGGTTTCCCGGTGAAATACTTCTACTTCTGTTCCTGAAGGCAAAGATTTTGCATCTGTATAATCTGCTCCAGTTAATAAATGATGTTCCACTGTTTTTTTTAAATAAGAAGGATCACAAAGAATATCATCTCCAGTTATACGAAGTACTACATCGTGATCTGGAAAGGCAGCTACTGCTAAAGACATTCTTTTTAATACATTATCAACATCGCCCCTAAATACCTTTATTCCTAGATTGCTAACAAATTCAGCAAGATCATCATCAGAATTGTCATAAGTTGTACAAAATGCTATCGAATTAATACTTCCTTTTGAACGGGCTAATTCTAGGCGCTGAAACAAATGTTCTAAAGTAGTACAAGAACCTACAGGAAGAGATGCTTTGCCAGGTAGTCTTGTTGACTCCGATCTAGCTACTACTATAGCCAAAGTCTTATTAGATAGGTTTGCTAGATTAATAGGTTCATCTTCTTTTATATTAGAATTTATTTCCTTTCTTAAAATCTTGCTTAAGTCCTGTATACCTTCTTTTGGACTTCTCTTCATAGATATATTTTCTAAGGTAAGAATATCTCCTTTTTTAAGACCCTTCGAAGCTACCCATATTTTTTTTATTGAGTTTCTGTATTCTTTTTCATCATCACAGAATTTTAAGCTTTCTTTGCCAAGATATTCTTGAGTTGTTTTTGAAAATTTGACAAATTTTTTAAATTCCTTTGGTTCTAATGAAGAAAAATAATCTACCCCTTCCAGGGATCTATTATCTGTAACATGCTTTTCTATATATGAACAACCCAGTGCAATTGAAAGGCTTGGTAATGTTGAAGCCTCTTCTAAGCTACCATCCGTATGATCCATAAAGCCATATTCGACTGTGTCTCCAAAAACTTGCTTCAAAGATTGAAGTTTAAGTAGATTATTATTTTTTATCTTTGTTGGATAGGCCTGAAATCCAGATAACAGTATGATCTTTTGCTCTTTACATTGATTCAGTATCACTTCAATTGATGTTGCTATTTCACGTAAAGTACTGCCTCCAACTGCTAAAAATATTGGAAGTCCTGTTAAGGCGCAAGACTCTATAAGCGGTATATTTGATAGATCAGAAGAATGGATCTTTATCCCATCAACCTTAGATTCAATTGCGGTCTCCAAAGCCTCTAAACCAAATACATCTGCATAAACTTTAATGTCTTTCTGTTTGAGTTGAGAAATTGTCTTTATCCATTGCTCTCTAGAAAATGCTTGGGAAGAGAAATGAGCGTGTCTTTCATGGTCCTTAGTAAGCAAATCATCTCCAAAATAGATTTGGAACTTAACAGAATCAGCACCTGATTTAATTGAATCTAGAGCTATTTTTATAGCTCTATCTATATTTCCTTCATGTGAATTTGCTACTTCTGCAATAATTTCTATCATTTTATTTCCCAGATTCTAGATATAAGAAGTATATTGTAATTAAATACCTTTCTCATCCAAGAGCTTATATATTTCATCAATACTCTTAAGGTATTTTGCCTGACCTCTTTCAATGAATTCTCCAAAGTAATCAATTGCATTTTCAGATAGAAAGATTGTATGAATTCCAGCATCTGAAGCTTCATAAATTGATGAAGAGCTTTTTGTAATATGTAAATCTACTAAAGAAAATAATTCAATTAGAGATAAAGAAGAGCTAAGAGTAACATCTATTCTGCTATTGCTTGATATTAAACTACCTAAATTCTTAAACGGAAGAGTTTCTTGAGAGGGATGCCTTCTAATCCATAACTTAATTTTCTTATTATAGCCAAGTAACCCTTTTAATATATTTATATCAATGTCAAATGATGGCTGAAGAGTAATCGCTATATTAAAGTTATCCTTATTCTTAAACCTTAAAGAATCTAATTTAGGATTTTCTAATAAATAATTTTCCTTATGATCTAGCCACTTATTGCCAACAATCTCTATTGCTGGTATCTCGTTATTTATATTCCATGTACTTATTGATTTTGATGAGTCTAAATCCCAGCACCTATATATTTTACAAAAGAAGTTTGCCCCATATGAATCAATATCCCATTTACAGAAAAAAGGATTGTTGTCCGACTGGCCTCCATGTTGACAACAAATTGTTTCTATTCCAATTCTATTTGCTGCTAAAGTGAAGGACATTCCTATAGGATCAAAGGAGTTGGCTTGATAGATTTTTAAGAAACTTCTTTTTTTTAGGTAGCGTTCTATTAATAAAGAATGATAATAAGACCCCAAACAACTTCTGAGCACTGGAAGTTTATCAAGATCAACTCCGAGTACTTCTAAATAAGATTTGATCTCACTTATAGATCTAATGAGCTTATTTAGTTTAAAGAAATTAGCTAGATTTTTATTTAAGCTAGATAATCTTGTAACTATTTCTGCAATAGCTAAAGATAAGTATCTTGATAAAAGAATAAAAGATTGAATCTTAGTATATTTAATTGTCTTATGATCTTTGAAATTAACCTGAGAAAGGTCCAATTTTTCTATTTTACATTCTTTAAGGCCTAATTCTTTGTCTATACCATAAAGCACTCTATCAAAAGAACTGTCGCCTTGATTGACTTCATAAATCTTGTCACTTATAAAAAGTACACTTTTATTTTCTTCTTTGTATGAGCTAAAAAAACACCATATACATTTGGAAAAGACTATGGATAGTCTATATAAGCCTATGAAAGATAAGTTTTTTTTGTATTCAGCTTGTTTTTTTCTTCTTATAAGACTACTGGAAAAGTAATTTCGAATTAATGGCCATAAACTAATCCCCTTAAAAAGAAAATCTGTTAAATTCAAGTCACTTTGTATCTTTAAAATTATCTTTGATATTTCTACATGATTCATATTCTAAGTTAAACTTTCGTAGTCAGATCCATACATCTCTGATGCTTTAGAGCTTTTAAGTAAAAATGCATCGAAGTTATACTCATCGTTTTTTATAATAATTTAGTTAAATAATTAGAAAAATTTAAATCTGTTATAAGATTTAAATCATCTTTTATATATTTTACTGAATAACATAATGCCTCATTTATAAGAACTAAATATAAGTTTAGTTAAATTCCCAAGAAAATCGCCTCAAAGGAAGAAAAGCATTCTCGCTTATTAAATCGTCATCTTGATTTAGATTCTTAATTTTGTGTTTACTTTGACTATCTCTCAAAAAGTTACCTAAATTTGTATTGTAATCATTTATTTCGATATATTTCTCTTGGAGAGGTTTTAATCTTGAAACAGACGTTTCAGAAATAGAAGGCTCTAAGAAACAAAATATGCCACTAGGCCAGGAATAAGTGAGACTAAGAAAATTTTCTGATACCTTTGGAACATACATAATTCCTTGCGAGCTAAATACCAAAGGTTTTAGATCTTCTTCTACTGACTTCATACTTACATTTTCTTCTACACTTGAATCTGAAAGATCTACTTTAGCTAACTCTAAGGGGCAAATAGACCGATCCCATATATTATTTATTATTTCAAGAGAGGACTTAGTAAAATCTAAAGCACAAACCTTTTTTATTTCATATCCACTAAGAGCCTTAGTCAATGGTACTAGCAACCTTCCATACCCCGCTGCTAGTTCCACTATGCAATTACAATTATTTCTTAAATATATTTCTGAAAGGATACTTACCGATCTTTCTACATAACTCCTACTAATCTCATAAGCACTTGCTAAATAAATCTGATTGTCCATTAAGCATAGTTTATTTTCTAATCCATAATGCAACTCTTGATTTAATCTTTCATGATCAGACCAACTAATTTCTTTGCTTATTTTTACTAAAGGACCCCATTTCTCTATATCAAATTCCCTAACGATACTTTCACTAGTTTTTTTTCTTATGTCTGAAGAGCGAGACAATTTCTCTGGTGTATCACTATATTCAGTTATTTCATCAAAAGAGATCTTTTTCCAGTCCATTGATTTACTTCCCTAGTATTCTTGAAGATACCATTTTATGGTCTCATCTAGTCCTTCTTTTAGCGTGTGACTAGGTTGATAATTTAGCTCCTTAGATATCCTAGTTATATCTGCTTGAGAATGGAGAACATCTCCTTTTCTTGTTTCAAGATGATTTATTTGAATATTGAGTTCTAGTTGTCTTTCAAGATTTAATTTAATTAAAGTAGCTAAATCTATTAGTTTAGTTCTTTCTCCCACAGCTACATTAAAAATTTTTGTATTATTAAAAGAACTTAAAGCTGATAAGATATTTGCCTGAACTGCATTTTCAATAAAACAGAAGTCTCTAGAATTTTGGCCGTCTCCATAAATTTCTAAGGGCTTCTCACTTAAAGCATTGGCTATCCATTTAGGTATAACAGCTGCATAAGGTCCAGATGGATCCTGTCTTTTTCCAAAAATATTAAAATATCTGAGACCTACTGAGTTGAAAGAATAATTTAATTCAAATATTTCTGAGTACATCTCATTAATCATTTTTGTTAGAGCATAAGGAGATAACTGGTTTCCTATTATTTTTTCTTTTTTCGGTAAATCGGGTTGGTCACCATAGATAGAACTACTAGAAGCAAAAATAAATTTTTTTACTTTTGCTTCTTGTGAAGCCTTTATTACATTTAAAAACCCATTAACATTAATTTCATTAGATGTGATCGGATCTTCTATGGAGCGGGGGACGGAGCCTAATGCAGCTTGATGCAGGACAAAATCTACCCCTTTACAAACTTTACTTACTTCGTTGAAGTTTAAAATATCTCCTTCATGGAAGTTAAATTTATTCCATTGGTGATCTTTCAGAACATCTTTTACTTTAAGGAGATTATTTTCATGACCTGTTACAAAATTATCTATTCCAAAAACTATCTGATTATTTTTAAGGAGTGTTTCTAAAATATTTGAACCAATAAAGCCTGCCACACCAGTTACGAGCCATATTTTGGGGTCTTCCGATAACTCTTCTAGTTTTTCTCTATAAAAATTCATAATAGATGCTAGAGCTGAAAATCTGTATCAGGATAAGAAAAAATAGATTTCAGATCATAGATTAGAGAAGCATTACCTTTTCCAAAACTTTTTATATTTTTAATGCCTAATTTCTTAAACTCATCATGTGCAACAGCTATAATTATTGCCTCATACTCATGCTTTTTCTTTTTTAACTCTTCTTGAGACATAATTTGAGTGAACTCTTTAGAGCCTTGTATTTCAGCCCAAGGATCATATGCCTCTATCGAACATCCAGCTTTTTTTAATGAAGAAATCAATTCTAGAACTTTAGAATTTCTTGTATCTGCGCAGTTCTCTTTGAATGTTATACCTAGAATAAGGACTTTTGTATGTTTTGGATCTATATTTTTACTTTTAAAGTCTTTAATAAGTGATTCACAAATATAATTATGCATATTGTCATTGATTCTCCTTCCTGCAAGAATCACTTCAGGCTGATAACCTACTTGCTGGGCCTTATTTGTTAGATAATAAGGATCTACACCAATACAATGACCTCCTACTAATCCTGGCGAAAAGTTCATAAAATTCCATTTAGTGTTTGCTGCCTCAATGACTTCTTTAGTGTTAATGTCTAATTTATCAAAAATAATAGAAAGCTCATTCATTAAGGCTATATTTATGTCTCTTTGTGTATTTTCTATTACCTTTGCTGCTTCCGCCACCTTAATCGAACTTGCTTTATGTGTACCTGCTTTAATTATACTTTTGTAAAGACCATCTATCTCTTCAGCTATAGAGGGTGTAGACCCAGAAGTAATCTTAATAATATCTCTAATTTTCTTAGATTTATCTCCAGGATTAATCCTCTCAGGACTGTAGCCAACAAAAAAATCAGAATTAAAGGCTAAACTAGAATTTTTTTCTAAAATTGGCACGCATATATCTTCTGTTACACCAGGATAAACTGTAGATTCATAAATAATAATGTCTCCTTTTTTTAACAAGGGGCCAATCGTTTCCGATGCCTCCATTAAAATTTTGAGATTGGGTTCATTAAGTTCATTAATTGGAGTAGGAACTGCAACAATAAATATATTAGCTTCCTTGATATGTTTAGGATTAGATGTAAATGTAATTTTACTATCTAAAATTTCCTTATTTTCTACTTCAAATGTTTTATCGATTCCATCAGAAAGATTTTTTATTCTTTCTATATCTTTGTCATAACCAAAAGTTTTGTATTTTTTAGAGAATTCTAATGCTAATGGTAGTCCTACATATCCTAGACCTATGATTGCAATAACTTTTTTCATCTTCTATTTAACTAGATAAGGTAAATTGAAATATATTGAATTTAATAGAATAAGAATAATAAATTTATAAATTCTGAGAATTATTTTATCCTCAGTTTCTTTTCTACTTCTTTTTCTGATTCGGTTATGAACTTATCTCTTGTTCCCGTCATTAATCTCATATCCTTTAATCTCTTTTTTAGAAGGTCCATCGCACTAATTTCAATGCTTGCTGACTGGTCTGTGCCCCACATTGTATGATCAAGAGTGACATGCCTTTCTATAATCTGTGCACCTAAAATAGCCGCTATTTGAGACGGAACTAATCCATATTCATGTCCAGAATATCCAACCAAACAATCATATCTTTCCTTCATTTCTAAAATAACATTCAAGTTAAGCTCATCAATAGGAGCCGGATAAGTTGAATTACAATGGAGCATAGCATAATCACAATTTTGTTTTTCTATAACAGTGATGGCCTTCTCTATCATCTTCCAGTCAGACATACCTGTACTTATTATGAGAGGTTTGCCTGACCTTGCTGTTTCTTCAATTAAATTTAAATTAGTAAGATGAGCAGAAGGAATCTTCAGATATGGAACATCGTAATTTAAAATAAATTCAAGACTATCAGTATCCCATACAGATACAGTCCAATCTATTTCCTTATCTTGACAATAAATATCAATTTCATCATATTCTTTTTTTTCAAATTCAATTCTTTTCTTATAATCCAGATAAGTCATCTCACCCCATGGGGTATCTCTTTTTATAGGCTTCTGGGCTTCTGGAACACAAACATCTGGATTTCTCTTTTGAAATTTTACAGAATCCCATCCACAAGAATGAGCTGCATCTATCAATTTTTTAGCTATTTGTATATCTCCATTATGATTAATGCCTATCTCTGCTATAAGATAGATCCTTTCCGGATTTGCCCTTAAATCACTCAATATATTTTCTTTTCCCATGTTCCCCTCGAATTTAGTAAAGGATAGAAGAAGTATCTATTTCTAGAATACTTTCTATAACTTCCCTTACTATACCCTCTCCTCCTTTCTTGTTTAGTGTATAGCTAGAAATTTCTTTAATTCTTTCATGACTATCTGATGGGCATGCAGAGTATCCGCAAGCTTGCATGACCTTCAGGTCATTTAAATCATTTCCTATAAATAAGATTTTATCTAGTTCAAGTCCTTCCTTGGTGACTAAGCTTTCAAGTGCTTTTACTTTATCCTCAACCCCATACAAAACCGGAATTCCTAGCTTTTTTCCTCTTTGATATACAACTTTATTTTTTTCTGTTGAAATGATAAAGCTTTTTATTTTTAGTTTTCTTAATTCACTAAAAGCTAAGCCATCAGATCTGCTACATTTGACTTGCTCCTTCCCATCTTCACTTACGTACACATTATTATCGGTTAATACTCCATCAAAGTCGAAAATAATGGCATCTATGGATTTAAGAGATTTCATTATCAAATTCTATCAGGTAATTAATAATTTAATCTTTAATTTCTTTATCCTTAAATAAATTTCTTATCCTATAGAGACCATCTGAGGCTTTATTTGTTTTATAGTTATTTGCAAGGAAATCCTGCTCTAATACCTGTTGTACAAAATTTTTAAATAACTCAGGACTATAGGCTGAATACATTAGCTTATCATCAATGTATCTTCTCAAATGGTTAATGCCTTCTTTGTGAATAATACCTACTTCTTTTCTGAGAAAAGTAGCTTCTATTAAAGAGCTAGAGAATGCACTTACCACTCCATGACTTATGTCTATTGAATTCAAGATATTCATTGAGGGATCATTGATATATCTGATGTCATAGTTGATAAAATTTATACTATTAAAGAATGCTTCTAATTCTGTAATCCTATTGGATTTATTCTTATCAGCTGGATGAAATCGCAATAACCAGAAAACCTCTTTATCAAATCTAGATATTTCATTGAAAAGCCAATCGGGCTCCCACTCCTTATGCTGCAAGGCAACTAATATTATCTTATGATAATTTTTAGTTTTTTTAGCTAAATTTTCTTGAATTTTAGTAGATTGATTATCAATATATTCAGAGTAATTTTCTAAAAATATATTTCCATTTATTTCAACTCTATTAAAAGATTTATGGTCGATCCAATCATATATATGATCTCTTTCGCTTTGACTCCAACACCAAAATATTTTTGGCATTAGCTCATAACCATTTTTAGGAACTTTTGACCATTTAGCATACCTTGGCATTTCTTCAGAAATCATTCCATGCTGCAACTCTATAGATCTAATATTTAAATATCTGCATGCTAAGCAAAAACTTAATCCATCTTGTGAACCATAACCTACCATTACTCCAATTCTTGTATTAAATCTTTTTAAAATTACTTTGTAGATTAAAGCCTTTATCTTGATATTAATTAGTTGTTTAAAGAAAAAATGATCTTTGGGTAAAACTAAATCTATCTCCTTTTTTGCTAAAATTTTATTTAATTTCGAGGAAAATCTATTCTTTATGCTAATGGGCATAAATAATAAAGAAAAATAAAATTTTATTGCATATAGTGGCATTAGGAAAAAATAAAGAAAATCTATGAGGCTCTGAATTTTAATTGAAGATATAGTTCCGTTTCCTCTGCTCCCATCTCCTAGTAGATCTAATTCTAGTACATCTGAAGTAATTTTTAACTTATTGAGATCGTCAATTACTGGATAACAATAAGGATCAAACCATTTATTTTTATTTTGAAACCGTTTGAAACTAGAATTTGTTAGGAATACTACTTCCTTTTTGGATGAATTGAGAATTGAATATATTGCTTTAAATATATTTTTTAAATTAAAAATAGATTTGAAAAGGACTTGTATTCTAAATTTTTTTTGTAGATTTATCTTAGTTGATTCTTCTCTTAATTTTTCGTGAATATAAAATCTATATAAAGGCCATAAATAGATATTGCTATATTTCCAATCCTCAACATCGGTTGAATGCTCGATTTCATTAATAATTTTTAGGCTTGAACTCATTTATTTTATAAATCTCTTATGAAAGAATTTAGAAATTTCTTTATTGTTAATTGTGCTATTAAATAAGTACCAAAAAAATAAATTAAGCTATTTAATTTATTTGAATTCATAGATTGCAAAAATTAACTTGAACTATTTTCTAGATCTTTCAATACAACTTCAGCTATTTTAAAATCTAATTCTGTATCTATATCGAGGGCTTCCAGTTCAGATGTTTCTACCGCAAATGCATTTTCCCCAATCATTAAACAATGATCCATTAGCAAGTCTCTTTTAGCTAAATAAAAAACTCCGTTCTGCTTATAGCAGCTTGGGAATGACTGTCTTGCAACAAGTTTAATAATAGGCTTATCATTAAATTTGAAGGGCGTATCCCATGGTATAACTTCATTGTTCGCTCCTAATTTTAACATCCATTCAGGTCGATAACCTTCTACATTGTTAACCGCAACAACAGAATCAGCTTCTTGGTTATTTTTAAAAATTTCAGCAGCTTTTTGCATGGTGTTTATTGACCTAAAAGGAGAGGTCGGCTGAAGTAAAGCAATAGCGTCAGGGAAATAGTCTTTACTTTCTAAAAAAGATACTGCATGTTGAAGGACTAATTCAGTTTCTACGTCTTCTGAGATATTTGCTGGTCTTGTAAACGGAACTTCAGCACCTGATTTTAGAGAAACATCCTTAATACCTTGATGGTCTGTAGAAACAATAACTCTATCAAAAACTCCTGAAGATAAAGCGCTTTCGATTGTATACTCTATTAAAGGTTTGCCATTAAGATCTCTAATATTCTTTAAAGGCACTCCAACTGATCCACCTCTTGCTGGAATAATTGCAACAATTTTCATTTTTATCTTCCTAACGAAATATAATTATCTTGTAACGATAAAGTTTTAATCTCTTCTAAGTTCTCCAAAACCTTTTTTATTGATTTATATATTAATTCAACCTCTTTATCCCCATTGGGATAGCCCAAACATAAAAAACCAAAAAACTCATTGTTATTTATATTAACTGCATTTGGTGTATTTTCTATGGAACAATAATCCTTATGTAATCTCTGTTGAGACATCAGTGAAGGGTACCCTGTAAAAACTGGAACCCCTTCTTCTAAAAGTGCCTTACAAAAAATATTTCTATGTACTCCGCTTTCTTGGGAATCCCATTTAAAAGCGGCAGTATAGGCATAATATGTCTCTAAATGAGTTATTCTTTGAGGTTTTATATAAGACGACTTTAAAGAGTTAATTTTTTCTAAGAGATTGATGTAATTATCCATTCTTATTCTATTAAGTTTTTGAAGTTTGTTTAATTGATTTAAACCAATTGCAGCCTGAATTTCGGTTAATCTAAAATTGTGTCCAAAAGTATTATTAATCAGCGATTCTTCAAAAGAATCATCAATAATAGCCTCTCCATGGTTTCTAATAAGTCTTGACCTTATTGCAAGGTTTTTATTATCTGTAACCAGCATTCCCCCTTCGCCCGTCATAAAGTTTTTAGGCTCATTAAAGGAAAAAACCCCGATATCTCCATAAGTCCCAAGATATTTATCTTTATAAAGTGTAACAGGAGCTTGTGCCGCATCTTCCACGAGAAGGATATCTTTTTTATTACATATATCTACTATTTGATCAAAGTCTCCTGCGTTTCCGCACCAATGTACATATACTACACAATCTATGGATTGCTCTTTGATGATTTTACTTAATTCTTTTGGGCAAATATTAAAAGTTTCTTTATCAATATCGCAGAATATTGGCTGCAGATTTGCTAGTCTTATAGCTGCGGCCGTTGCTGAGAATGAATATGGAGTTGTTAGAATCTTACTATTTGGTTTCAAATCTAACGACAAAAGCGCTGTAACCAAAGCTGATGTAGCTGAATTAACAGATATTGCATAATCAGAGTTTACTAATTCGGCATTCTTTGCTTCAAAAGATCTTATATAAGCCCCGCCTAAGAAGGAAAAGCTATCATCTTTAAGATTAATTACTAAGTCTTTTGATTTTTTAGGTAATTCCTTATATGTACCAGGAATTGGTGAGCCAACAAACCTTGAAAATCTTCCTTCTCGCATTAATTTATTAACTACACCTATATCTTTTTCGTCTATATGAGGTTTATTTCTGATTACTTTGTTGCAAAGCTTATCTCCTCCAGATATAGCTAAATTATTTTTCATAATTCTGCCCGTTGGTATAAATAATACTATTATTTCTTGCTGATAAACTGATTAACTCAATTAACCTAACTACTTGTTCAGCGTTATAAATATCGCTAGATATATCAATATTACCCTCGAAAGTATTAACTAATTGTGAAATAGCATCCAACATAGTTTCTTTTTGTACAAATTCAATTGATTTAGGTTTTATAGATAGAGGTGAATAACCTTTACCTACATATGTTTCCTGTAACGAATGTTCGTATATATCTATAGAATTAATTCCATCCTTCCAAACTATTCTTGCTTCGTCGAAAATCATCATAATCTCAAATGTAAAATTTTCAGAGTTTTTGCTTGTGGAGTTTAAAAAAATATTTGCGCCATTTTTACAAGACATAAGAACAGAATATCCTGGATCCTCTCTATTATTTACTTTTCTTATAAAGTCTTCTTGTTTGATAGAAAAAATCTTTTCTATTTCAGGGGATAAAGATATTAACACATCTAATAGATGACTTGAGCTGGTTATTAATGCCGTAGCTCCTAGTCCAATTATTGTTCTTAATTTTCCATATTTATTTGATTCTATAATATTCTTACAGATATTATACGAATCCTCCCATCTCCTAAAATAGTTAACACAAATTGAAATACCTTTATGGTCTGATTTCTTTATTATCTCTTTAATTTTTTCTGAGTCTCTTGATATAGGTTTTTCACAAAAAATTGCTTTTATAGATTCGTGGTTTGTAATTACGTAATCAAGGACTTCTGCGCACAATTCTTCATGGACACAGATACTTAAAATATCAATATCCTGTTTTCTTAACATTTCCTTATAAGAAAAATATGTTGAAACTTTAGGATAAGACCTCTCAAAGCTGATACACGCCTCTTCAGAGATATCTGCTCCGGCAATTAACTCTGTTCTTGCATGTTTTGTATATGCCTCAGAATGAGCCCAAATCCTTTTTCTTAATTTATCAAATTTAATGCTAAAGCCTATCTGTCCGAGACCAATTATTGCTGCATTCAGTTTTTCTTTTGACATAAAACTATATTGCTACATCCAATACAACTAGATCATTATTCTTTTTATTCAATTTATGGTTTAAAGTAATTACGAACTAAAGTGATCAATATTCCAAACATAAATCCTAATAACGTACCTAAAATACATATGACTGACCTAGCAGGTCTTGATTTAATTTCAGGAATAAATGGAGGTTCTATTGGTATCAATACATATTCTTCATTTAAGTTTGCGATCATTTGAGTTTTAAGTTGAACTTGGATCAAGGAGTTTATAGATTCTTTGATTCCAGCCAAAGTAGTATTAGATAGTTCGTTCTTTAAGTATTCAAGAGCTTTTTCAGACTCCAATAAGCCTTTTTTTCTCATTAAAGAATTTGCTTCTTGGACTATCAAATCTAAGAATTTTTTAGCGAAGACAGGAGATATATGCTCTACTCCTATCCTTATAAACCCTGTCTGGCTGTCTTGAGAAATAGATAACATTCCTAAGTAAACTTCATAAACTTCAAGATATGAAGGCTCTGAATTAATTTGATTTTCACTTATCCATAAGTTTTTTTCTTTATTGTAGATTTCAGAATTAAAAATGATTGTTCCTGTTAAATGATCATAATCTTCAGCAGCCATAATCGATGGTAATACCTCCTCAAAAACTAAGAGGTGTTTAATAAATTCTCTAGATCTAATCATTTCGATTGCTTCATTGGCTTTATTATCTGTTGACCTCGGAATAGAAATTCCAGCGAGTGATGCTAAACCGCTATATTGGGAATATTGGTTTAGAGTATTTGATTGATCTCGCGCAGATAAAACTGACTCAGACTTATAGTAATTTTGTAGACTTAAAGAAAAAATTAGTGCAAAAACAGCAAAAATACAAGTAGATAGGAGGATAATTTTTTTTTCTAACCAAATTGTTTTAAAAAGGTCTTTTATGTGAACCTCTTGATATTCTTCAAGGGAGCTTGGGGATTCTATATTCTTATTACTCTCTTCCATATTTCTCGATTCTTCTCATATCTATATTTAAATAATAGATATTAAATATTAATTAACTTCCTTACAAATAAATTAATACAAATCCCATATACAAAAAATTTGGTGCCCGGGGCCGGACTTGAACCGGCACGAAGTTGCCTTCGAGGGATTTTAAGTCCCTTGTGTCTACCAATTCCACCACCCGGGCAACAAATTCTTATACATACTTTTTACTAAGTTGAGGCTGAAGCCGGAATCGAACCGGCGTACAAGGCTTTGCAGGCCTCTGCATAACCACTCTGCCATCCAGCCTTGAGGTGTAGTTTAAATTAAACATTTTAGTAGACAAGGACAATCTTAAGATTATTCTAATTTTCCTTCTTCCCTCAATTTTTTTCTTATTTTTGTTGCGCTTATTGTGGAAATTTCATCATTGAATTGCTCTTCTTCAAATACATACCCCACTCCTCTCCCATAAGTTATGTTTACAATGTTGGGGACGATCATGATCTCATATTGCTTGCCTCGAATAAAACCTTCTTTAATCAGGTTTTTTTCTATTTCTACACATATATCTTCATAGTCAAAAGGATTATCTTCTTGGTTAGGTCCTCCTGAAGAACCTTTGATATCTCTTACCTGAATAATTACCTGGCCTGTTTTTCCTATACACCTCTTAAATAACTCTTGGTGTCCTTTATGCCAAGGCTGCCATCTTCCAAGCATTTGTACTGTTGGTTTCTTCCAGTCAAACATTTTCAAGAATTTTTTCGGCAATTTCTATATGGTTTCTTTCATTCCATTCTTTAATATGAAAATCTACCTTTCGAGGAACTTCAAATAGTTTATTTGTGTCTTCATATCTTCCTTCTTTTATTGTATCCATCCAAACTACAATATCTGGATTAAAAGCTTTTCGAGTCTTCTCTGTAGGACAAACAAAATCACATACAACAAATCTTTTATTTTCTTTCTCAAAATTTGCAAATGCCTTCATTCTATTGGCTTGCCTTAATCTTCCTTCTTCAGAGAAATCCCAATCATTTGCCATACTTCTTACTCTATCTGCGTTATACCAGGCTGCATCAAGAAGAGGATGTAGTTTTTGACTTAA